>JGI26060J43896_10000022_pt1 | contig 53041 bp, 45 predicted proteins | sample MarorgKNORR_S2LV_6_FD_43896 | JGI IMG/M metagenome (IMG submission 43896) | reverse complement strand
TGGTGATTCAATTGGAAACAATGCTGATTCTGATGACGACGCAGACGGTACTCCTGACGGCGATGATACATATCCAATGGATAATGACAACGATGGTTGGGACGATGTTTACGAAGATGCTTGTGGAACTGATAAGACAGTTGCAACAAACTATCCTTCAGATAACGATGCTGATACTGTGAAACTTTCACACACTGGTGTACAGAGTACAACAACTGTACCTGTAAACATGTGTGATGCAATTGATCCTGACGATGATAACGATGGACACTTAGATGGTGAATCAGTATCAGTCGGTGGTTCATCTGCTTCATTCACATCTCTATCTACAAGTATAACTCTACCAGCAGGATCAACATTAGATGTTGGTCTGACTATATACAACTGGGGTTCAGAAACTGGACTAACTATGGTGGATCCATCTGGAGCAACAATTAATCTTGAATCTACTCCATTTGCTTACTCCGGTACATATAGCTGGTCATATACTGATGCAGGAACATACACGTTTACTCTAACCGATTCATACGGTGATGGTGGATCAATGATGACTGCTGGATGGTATGATGATATGTTTGTCTTCGATGTTGAAGCATGGGATGATACAGATGGTGACGGTCTAACTGACTACATTGATCCTAACTCAACTGTGAACTCATATACTACTGTACAACTTTGTGGTACTTCCACAGGTACAGGAACAGGTGGCTCTGGAAATCAACCTAGTGCTACTGGAAGTTATATGACATTAGCGGCTGGTCCTGATGCAGTATGTACATTCACACTACCTGCTGGAGAATCACTAGACTTAGTAATCCAAACTAAGTCATGGGGTAGTGAAAGTGGAGTGGAAATTACAGATCCAAGCGGTGTAACTACAACTTACTCTGGCTTTGGTAACTTCCAATTCTGGGTTCTTAGTTCAGATGGTACAAAAGCTAACCAAGGATCATACATTACTTCTGGTTCTACAACTTCTAGTCCAGGATGGTCAACTGCGGGTACATACTCTGTTACGTATACCGACAGCTATGGTGACGGATGTAACCCATCTTCATTCTCTGGAGCATGTTATGTACAAGCAAGTTATACATATCTTGCAGGACAGGTAGTACCTTCAATAACATCATACGGTACATCTGTAGATTTAGATGATGACGGCGATGGTTACTCTGACTTAGATGAGACTGTAAACTGTAATGATGGTGGTGCATATGCATCTACATCTCTACCTCTTGATGTAACAAGTACTCCTGGAGATATTGACGGTGACTTGACTTGTGATGCACTAGATTCAGATCGTGACGGAGATAACTACGCAAACACTGCGGATGTATTCCCAGATGATGTGAACGAGTGGACTGACAACGATGCTGACGGAACTGGAGACAATGGAGATACAGATGACGATAACGATCTTACTCTTGACGTAAACGATGCTTTCCCAATGGATGAGTGTGCTGATACTGATACTGATGGTGACGGTCTACCTGACACAATGGTAACTGGTTGCACAAGCACATTAGTTCTGGATGATAACGACGATAACGACCAAGATACGGATGATATCGATGCTTTCCCTCTAGATGATACAGAATGGGATGATACTGACACAGACGGAATTGGTAACAATGCTGATACCGACGATGACGGTGACGGAACATTAGACATTAACGATGTCTGGCCTCTTGACCTATGTGCAGATTCTGACTTTGATAGCGATGGTCAGCCTGATACAATAGTAGCAGGTTGTACAACTACTTTGACTGAAGATGCAGACGACGACAACGACGGTACAGATGACGTAACTGACGCTTGTCCATTCGATGCTTCTGAGCAAGTTGATACTGATGGTGACGGATACTGTGACAATCAGGATACTGACGACGACGGTGATGGTGTATACGATCTGAACGATCTTTACCCACTTGATTCTACTGAGTCTGCAGATAACGACTTAGACGGAATCGGTGACAATGCTGATCTTGACGACGATAACGATGGAGTTTCCGATCTTCTGGACGCATTCCCTAACGATGCTACTGAAACAAATGATTTCGATGGTGACGGTACTGGTGACAATGCTGACCTAGATGATGACGGCGATAACGTTCTTGACGATGTAGATCCATTCCCATATGACGGAAGTGCATGGGTTGATACAGATGGAGATGGTATTCCAGATTACACTGGTCCTCCTCCATTCTCAGGTGACTTCGAAGGTGGAGCTGTTGGTGGTATTTGGACAACATCTACTCTAGCAACATATCCAATGGTAGCAGATAGTACAAGCCCAATTTCAGGATTGTATTCTGCTATGTCTTCTAACCAAGGTGTTTCANCAACTGCATCAGGAACTTCAGTTACTNTGAACAACATGGTGAATGACACAGATACAGATGGAGACGGTATTGTTGACGCAGCATCTTACTCCTTCGCTTTCTCTGTTTCATCAGAGTCAAACTGGGATTTCCTAGTATTCTGTATCGATAACGATGCTACTTGTACTAGAACTGCTGGAGTTGCTCAGAACGCAATTCGTTGGTCTGGTGTGGTAGCTGGAACTCAATCTGGAACTGTAGATGCTGGTGCACATACATTCACATGGAATTACTGGAAGGATAGTAGTGTTAGCNCCAATGCAGATACTGCATGGATTGACGATATTACAATGTCAGTCCCTCAAGGAATCACAAATGCTGATCTTGACGATGATAACGACGGAACTCCTGATGACTTAGATCTAAATTCAGTAGACCCATGTGTAGGATTGGATACTGATGGTGATGGTATGGCAGATAATCTTGGTAGCGCAATGTTGNATGGTTCAGCTTGTGATGCTTCAATGTACACAATTGATGATGATGACGACAACGATGGTTGGNCTGACTCTGANGAAGCAGTTTGTGGAACTGACAGTCTATTAGATACAGATATGCCTGCTGATTATGACGGCGATATGGTTTGTGACATCACAGATACTGATGATGACAACGATGGATTCGCAGATGATGTTGATGCATTCCCAATGAATTCTAGTGAGGCTATTGANACAGATGGTGACNCAATTGGAAACAATGCTGACTCTGACGACGATAACGATGGAGTTACTGACGGTCTTGATGCGTTCCCACTAGATTCNGCTGAATCTAATGATAACGATGGTGACGGTACTGGTGACAACGCTGATGACGACGATGATAACGATGGATGTCTAGACGTAGATGATGCATTCCCAATGAGTGCAGCAGAATGTCTTGACACAGATGGTGACCTACTTGGAGACAATGTTGACCCAGATGATGANGGTGACGGAGTAGCTGACGTAAGCGATCCATTCCCATTAGATAGTTCTGAATCATCAGATAATGATGGTGACGGTGTTGGTGACAATACTGATGAAGACGACGACGGAGACGGTGTTGCAGATTCAGATGACATGTTCCCACTAGACCATTAGAATCCGCTGATTTGGATATGGATGGTCAAGGTGACAACTCAGACGCTGACGATGATGGCGATGGAGTCAATGACGGAATTGATGCATTCCCTACTGATAATACAGAATGGGTGGATACAGACGATGACGGAACTGGTGACAATGCTGATTCTGACGATGACGGAGATGGTGTTGACGATGCAACGGATGCTTTCCCAATGAATCCTGCTGAATCTGAAGACTTAGACGGTGATGGCCTTGGTGACAATGCTGACAACGATGACGATGGTGACGGAACTGCTGACGTAGATGATGCATTCCCAACTGACTCTGCTGAGTGGGATGATACTGACGGTGACGGAACTGGTGACAATGCTGACACTGACGATGACGGTGACGGAGTTGACGATAGCCTAGAAGACGCTTGTGGATCAGATAGTATGCAAGCAAGCTCTGTTCCATCTGACTTCGATGGTGACGGAATCTGTGACGTACAAGACTTAGATGATACAGATGGTCCTGATGCACCAATTGATGGTGGAACTGACCCTGGTTTCAGTAGGTCTGTACCTGGATTCCCTGCACTGTTCGCAACTATCGCTCTATTAGGAGCGGCTTTAATCGGTCGTCGTAGAGAAGACTGAATCTAATTCAGTAAGACGTAGAACCTGAGTCGGGAGCTTTTGCTCCCGGCTTAGGTCCCAACATTTTTTTTAAATTAAGATCTTTTACTCATTTATTTGAGTAGCACTTCGAGTAATGCTGATAAGGCATGCTCTAACCACTTGGAATGATAATCATGCCTGGAACCAATAGAGTTGAAATTAGAACCTTAAAAGTTGGGCGATATGTTGCTCTCGATGATAGCGCGTACAAGATTCTAAGTATGTCTACATCTAAACCTGGGAAGCACGGTTCTGCCAAAGCTAGAATCGAACTTCAAGATATATTTACAGGACAGAAGACCAGTCATGTTGGAAGCGTAACTGACAATATCTGGGTTCCAGTACTAGAAAAGGGTTCAGCGATCATAACTCATATTCAGGGTTCAGAAGTTCATGCCATGGATAGTAATACATATGCGACACTAATTCTACCAGCATCACCTGAATTTAATTTAGAACCAGGTGGGGAAATTCAATGGATGGAAGCCATGGGTAGATTCCGTATTACTCGTGACCATTAAATGTCTGTTAATAACACATTTTAGTTATTAATATCACGTGAAGTATAAGCATTGGTTGCTTTTCCACGATTCAAAGGTAATCTCATGGCTGATGTAAAACCTTCTGCGTATCGTCAACCAGTTACTTCTAGTGGGCTAGAAGCAATCGAGAATGGTACTCTGACTTGGCTCGACCAAGACATGTATAATAATCTCAATACTGGTGTACTAGAACAATATCTAGAAGAAAAGAATCTTCGNGAATCTTTTGAAATTTCTCATTGGGACACAAGAAAAGTATTGATTGGTATCTTGATAGGTGCTATTTTCAGTGGAGTTACAGCATATATTGGTCTGAAGATAGGTATGGCAGTATCTGCTGCATGGTATGTGGCTTATCTCTTAGGTATGGCATTGAAATGGTCTCCTTCAGAAGTTAATATATCTACCAGTGCCACTACTGGTGCAACGAATGCCTCAATAGGCTTTATTTTCACATTCCCTGCAATATTTTTATTGGCATACTCTGATGATTATATCGTTGGCGGTGGTCATTTAATTTCTTCCGTAGATACTTTTCAGTTAGCATTTATTGGAATAATTGCTTCGATGTTTGCTGGATTCCTAGGTGTGATGTATTTTATTATTTTCAGAAGAGTATGGTTAGTTGAAGATCCATTACCTATGCCCGGTTTTGAAGCCACTTTGAAAATGTTAGATATTGCTTCTGATGTTAGTTCAGGTGCTGCAGATGCAGCTAGAGATTCTCTGAAAACTGTTGGGATATGGACAGTTATCACCATGAGTATAATGTTCTTAATCGATTATCCTATTTCATGGGCGAATAAAATGAAAGGTGTCCCTGGAAGTATAGCAGATAGTTTTGCTATGATACTATCCGGTGAGGAATGGGGTCTATCTTCTATTTACACTGAAAGATGGATACATCAACCTTCTAAGTTAGAAGGTGGAGTGCCTGTAAATGGCGGTATAACTACGTATGGAGATGGGTCTAATCCATTNGCTTANACATTTTTGGGAGTAGAAATAAGTCCTACGCTTTTTGCTATTGGATGGTTCATGAAATTCCGTGTAGCCTTCTTAGTTAACCTCGGTTCAATTGTTGCTTGGTTCTACCTAGTGCCATTGGTTGTATTACTCGATGCACCTGTTTATGATCCCGCTCTTGAGGGTTATGTGCATATCCAAGATTATGGAGATCTTAATTCTCCTCCNTTTTATCCAATAGTTCAATGGAAAGCATTTGGAACTGTAGTTCGNATAATTGCTATTGGTGCTATACTTGGTGGTGGAGTACTNGGGCTTCTGAAAATGGCACCCACCTTTGTTTCAATATTCAGTGATATCAAGACAGCATTTTCAGGTGAGAGAGGNGAAGAATTCATTGAAGGNAAAGGTTGGTACGAATGGCCATTATCCCACATACCAATATTCATGATTATAGCATTTTTTGCTATGATTATAATATTCGTAATAGGAGGATTCCCTGTTTTACCATCTATTATATTCTCTATAGTTCTTCTGTTAACTACATTCCTTCTTGGAGCAATTGCCGTAAGAGTCATGGGAGAAACTGGTATTGAACCCGTATCTGGTACCTCTTTCATAGTATTATTACTTCTATTAACTATATTTTTGAATTTACCCTTAGGTCTTAANAAAGAAGAATCTGTATTAATGGCCTTAGTTGGTACTACGGTATTTGGCTCTGCAATCTCAATGTCTGGGACAGTAGTTGGAGATTATAAGAACAGTTTGTATATTGGTAATCGTCCATATCATATATCTAAGGGGAATATTATGGGAGTTGTTCCTGGTGCAATATTGGGAGCAGGTGTTGCAATATTCTTGTCTAAATTATTAGCTGATGGAAGTATAGAACTATTAGCACCTCAAGCAAATGCTTTTGCTACATTTACAATTATNGTTGCAGAAGGACAGGGCGATTGGTATGCTTTAGGTCTAGGATTTTTATTGGGGGCATTTGTAGAATGGGCTACAGGTATGGGTACATCTTTCGGTTTAGGGATGTATCTTCCAACAGTTGCTACATTCCCTATGCTTATCGGTGGTGCTGCAAGAGATTGGTGGGAAAATAGANGATTACTGCCTAAAGTTGANAAAATACGTTTGAAAGAAGGAACCGAAAAAGCAGAAAAAAAACGTGCATTAATGCTACTTTTCACCTTTATGATTGCAGCAGGAGCCCTAACTGGCGAGGCATTTTATGGTGTTGAAACTGCTGCTTTAGCAGTNGGTGATGAGGTTAAAATTTCTCATACCTATACCCCTGAAACTTGGATGGAAGATTCTTATCTTGATGAGATGATTGGTGCTGAAAGTGATGACTTTAGTCAGGTTATTCAGTATGCAAGTGAATATAACAGTAATACTGCAAATAAAGAAAAATGCGATATTACTCTGGATTCAGTAACTTGTCCTACAGAATTGAAACTGAAAACTTGGTGGCCCCAAGTTAGAATTGTAATTTTTGTTGCAGTAAATCTAATTTTAGCATTTGGAGTATATTACTTATTTAAAATTGCAGGGATAATTGGTGCTCCACCCGAAGAAATAACTTCTGATGAAGATATATTAGATGCTGAAATGGTGGGATAAAAATAGTCGTACTATCTGATAACAATGATGTGCCAAAAAGTGCTTGGTTACTGCTTTTCGTAGCATTATTCGCAGTTTCTAGTGCGGGGGCAGTCCTCCAATCAATGGGTGAAATCCCTCCGATTTTGCGCGCTTCGTGGAGGATGCAAGGTACAGCATTAATACTTCTTCCTGGATTTATTTATCAATTATATTCTTACGAAAAAGGTCTTTTGAATAAACAGGATTTAGGAGTAATCGTTCTATCTAGTTTATTCCTTAGCTGCCCATTTTGGTTCATGGGTTTGGTCTCTAGATCATACTAGTTTAGTGCATAGTCTCCTCTTTGTAACTAGTCATCCCCTAGTCGTTGTTTTGTTAATGCCTATACTTGGTTCGGAGATTAGGAAAGGGCATGTAATCGGAGCATCAGTTGGTTTTTTTGGTGCTGCCTTAACTCTGAAAGATATTGATGCTGGTGGAGAAGTAACATTAATTGGGAATTTCTTCGCATTTATAGGAGCGGTAACTGTTGTAGGTTACCTTTTCTCAGGTAGGTATCTAAGATCTGAAAGGAATATGCCATTATTCATTTATGCATTCCCAGTTACTTTTCTTTCTGCTGTTTGGTTAACTCCTTCATCTATGGTATTAGAAGGTACCAATTTTTCTCAAACGATCCCTGAATTAGGAGTTTTTGGATGGTTAGATATTAGTTGGATAATCTGGGTCGGATATTTATCTTTAGGCCCGGGTCTTTTGGGCCATACTGGAATTAATGCGGTTTTACGTTGGTTTTCTCCGCTTATCGTATCAATTGCATTACTGTTCGAACCAGTCATTGGGGGGTTAATTGGATGGGCTTGGAATGGTGATATATCGTTGGGTATTTGGACACTTATTGGAGGATGTCTGATGTTAGTTGGAGCGATGTTGGTTAAGTTTGAAGAGGCAAATGAGCAAACAATTGATGAATCGCCTTCATGAACTATAGTCTACTCGGAGCGTTATGAGTAAACCTACATTATTTGTTACAAATGATGATGGAGTGGATGCCCCTGGCATTCAACATTTAATTAGAGAATTAAATTCACATGGATTCCCATTAATTGTAATAGCCCCCTCAACTGAACAGTCTGCTACTGCAATGCGAATAACTATTCGCGAGAAACTGAAAGTAACTCACAGAGTAGATCTTACTGAGAAATTACAATTTAATACAGATGTGCCTTTGAAAATCTATTCACTAGATGGTTCACCATGTGATTGTGTAATCGTTGCTTTGGATGGAGGAATTGAGATATTGGAACCGGGGATGAATCCAACAATGTGTATATCTGGTGTCAACCAAGGTCCAAATGTTTCAATCGATATTCTACATTCTGGTACGGTATCAGCAGCTAGGGAAAGTGCACTCTATGGTATGCCTTCAATAGCAATTAGTTTAGCAACTTATGAGCATAGTGACTTTACAGATTCAATTAAAGGCGCAATTGAAATAATTGACTCCTGTCTCAAATTTTTGCCTCTAACACCCTCTGATTTTCTTCGAAGAGATGGTTCAAAATCTCTACCAGAGTTCACATCTGACTCTGAATCAATAAGGGAGAATTTTGCTCATGGAAATATTTTTCTTAATCTTAATGCACCAATAGAATGGAATGGTAACTTCAATACTGTTTCTCTAGGTTCAAGATGGTATAGGAATGCAATCAAAAGTCATCAATTAGATGATGGGGATATGGCGTTTGAGGTTGGTGCTGCGGAAATCATTGAGGAAGAAACTCCTCAAACTGACTGTTTTTCTTTGAATTCAGGCGAATATGCNATCACTCCTCTGTCTTCATGGCCTGTTAATCATCCTCTTGGAATGACCAAAGAAATACTTGATTTAGCCACATTGTCTGATGAAAATGGTTTACCATTATGGCTTAATTTATAGTTTATCTAATTCATATTGTGTAATTGCTATACACGAATGTCCTTGTAACCATATTTCACCCAATGATATCTTATTGAATTTTGTAAACTCTTTTTTCTCAATATCATTAAATGGTAAATCATCTGAAAGAATAATTCCAATTTTCTCTGTATTAGATAGTTCTGAAATTNCATTCCCTTGAGAGTCTAATATGTTTATTTCAATATTTTCTCTTTTCCATTCTTTAAGAGTATCGAAAATATCTCCTCCTGAATGATATATCCCTTGAGTGACCTCAATAAATTGTCCAATTGGAGGTATTGGTAATTTCATAATGACTTTTATTTGTCCAGCAATTGATCTTTCATCAGGCCTCACACCGGCTAGTATTTTGCCATTAAACCATATTCTTCGATCAGGGCCTTCTCCGCCTTGAAGATGTAATGTGATATGGGTGTCTTTTCTTATTCCATGAGATATAAAAAGTGCTGAATTTATCGCTCGGACTAAAACATCCATTCTGCCCATGCCTGATAAATCATTTAGATTTAATTTTCCACTACTTGGTGCTCTATGACCAATGATGGCGTAACGCCTTTCCAAAAAATCACCCTAGGTCAAAGTCAGCATCATCAATATTCATCATTGATTGCATTTGTCTTCGCATTTTCCTGTCGCCTTTCATTCCTTTCATCATTTTCTTAGATTTATTCCATTGCCCTATGAGGTCTTTTACATCTTTTTCTGAACAACCTGATCCTTTGGCTATTCTTCTAATTCTACTATGTTTTAGTAAGAGGGGTTCGTCTTTCTCAAGTTGAGTCATAGAATCCATAATTACTCTATATTTCTCTAAATTATCTTGCATTTGTTTTTTCTGCCCTCTACCTAGGGAACCCATTCCACCAAACATTGTATCNGGTAGNTGAGATATTAATTTGTCCACAGTTCCTATTTTACTCATCATTTCCATCTGTGAATACATGTCTGTTAATGTGAATCTACCTGACATTAATCTTTGAGCTAATCTCATGGCTTCTTCTTGGTCTAAGTCCCCTGGTGCTAAATCAATAAGTCCCTTTATGTCACCCATTCCCAGAAGTCGTGATATGAACCTATCCGATTCGAATTTCTCTAGATCTTTTACTTGTTCACCTTCTCCTACGAATACAATAGGTGCACCAGTAGTTGCAACTGCTGAAAGTGCACCACCTCCTCTAGCAGTACCGTCTAATTTTGTTACAATCGTACCAGTAACTCCAACTAGGTCATGGAATGTTTGAGCAACTTTTCCTGCTGCTTGTCCAACTTGGGCATCAATTACAAGAAACCTTTCTGTAGCATTAGCTATTTCTGCTATTTCAATTAACTCTTCACGTAAGTCTTCATCTAAACTGTCTCTACCTGCTGTATCAATAATTACAACATCTGCATTACCAACTTTCTTCAAACCATTCCTTACAATTTTAGCTGCATTTTTTTCTTCAGGTTCACCATATACATCTACATCAGTTCCTTCCAATAATTGGCATAGTTGCTGATATGCTCCTGGTCTGTGAACATCCGCCTCAATAACGCCAACTTTGACACCATGCCTTCTTCTCCACCAATCTGCTAATTTTGCTGTAGTAGTAGTTTTTCCTTGACCATATAATCCGACCATTAGAATAGTTTCATTATGTGGCTTTATCTCTCTTGGTGGACCCAATATTCTTACTAATTCTGAGTAAATAAGGTTCATCGCATGTGTTTGAAGCTTCAAACCAGGTGGTTTTTCTTCTTCGAGAAGCCTTCTTTCAATTCTTTCAGTAATCTCTTTTGTTTGTCTAACATTGAAATCTGCTTCTAATAAGGCCCTTCTCAGAGAGCGACTAAGCTCCTTTACAGATTCTTCATCAATCTGTTTTTTACCCTTCAATAAACCAATTGAACCAAGAATNCGATTCTTGAACCCCTCGAGTGCCACAACCTTGGGTAATGTTAGGGTGGTTTGAAGGTTATTGGAGACGGTGAACTGAAAGGTAGAACCCTATGGCCAATCGTGGCAGTGACTCAGATACCCCTAGTCCAGATGCAGTTTGCCTTCGCAATAGGCTTGTTGGGTGTGTATATTGGTTGGAGAGGTATCATNGCAAAGATGACTGGTTTCTACGATATGGCTGGTGCATTCAAGTATCTTCTTTATGGTATAGTNTCTGGAATGATNTTTGCCGTTGCATCTGATGAAATGATATTGCAATTTTCAGTAATTGAGTCTAGATTGAATATTGTTACTGCATCTATGGTCGCATTACTAATTGGAGCATCTGAATCTGCGTTAGTCTTATTCTTACTTGGTCGACCAAAAGTAGTAGCTCTGCGTTCGTCTACACCTTATGGCTGGACATTAGGATTAGGAATGGGAGCTATGTTTACTTCAGTATTAATTGTAAGGCTTTTTGACCCTCAACTCCCTGGTTCTGATTTTTCTGGATTTACGATAGTTTCAGTATTGATATCATTTTCAATAGCCGTAATTGCTTGCTTAGGTAATGCATTAATTTCCACCTATCAGGGATCTGGAGTTTTGAATTATAAGAGATTCAAAACATTCTATCGTAGTGCTATATCTCGTTCTATTTTGATTATAGGGTTAATATTCACCTTATGGCAACCTTTAATTATCTTATTTTTCGCTCCAATATTGTTTTATTTCTGGCCAATAGCCCAAAAACAATGGTTGCCAATTGGCCTTACTCCTGCAGCGTCACAAGCATTTCGTAGAACTATTAGACAAGATCAAAGAATCCGAACTGCTGCTAGAAATAGGGTTCGTGGAGAGAGAATTTCTGAAGAAGAATAATATTTTCAAATAATCTGAAAATAGTAGTTAATCATAAGATTTAGAATATAGCAATAAGTATGATTATATTGGTTTAGTTAAGGCAGGTCAATGTGAGAGTTATCATTGCTGGTGCCGGCGAGGTCGGTAGAGGTGTCGCTAATGCTTTGAGGCAAGAAAAACGTAGTGTTGCTCTTATCGATCCCAAACCTAGTGCAATCAATGAATCACAATCCATTGATTGTCTTCTAGTAACTGGCTCAGTACTTTCTCGAGATTCATTATTAAGAGCTGGAATAAGTGATGCAGAAATTATTGTTATGGCTACAAATAATGATGAAATAAACCTCCTTGCATGTGCCTTTGCTAAGAGAGTTTACAGTGAACAAGTAGGTGATAGGAACGCAGCAGGATTAATTGCTATAGCAGTAATTAGTGACCCTCATTTAATGAATACTGATAGAGGTGCGGGACCTCTTGAGAAGTGGAGTAGAGCAGATTATATTGTTTGTTCATCCGATGAAATCGTTGAACAATTAGCCGCAGGTTTACTGGCTCCCTCTATAGATGAAATACTTGCATTTGGAGATAAATCTTGGATATCTGCTGTTAAAGTAACTTCGCAATCGGCTCTAATAGGTGTGAAAACAGGAGATGTAAGTCAAATCTTTGTAGACATTCCTTCAATATATGCAATATCCACTGAAGATGAAGGTGGTAAGTTAACAGATGGTAATGAAATAATAAAAGAAGATGATATCCTTGCTTTTGTTTCACGTTCAACGTCACAATTCAGCCAGATTACTAAGGGTGTTGGTCGTGTTGACCCTGAGATCCCAGATAAACCTCAAGTTGCAATATTTGGAGCGACGCAGTTCGGTAATAAATTAGCTCAGCACTATCTTGAGATTGGTTCGGAGGTAGTTGTAATCGAGCCTAATTTAGACCATGCCAATGAATTAGTAGGTTCTAAAGTAGGTATGAATAAAAGATTAGATGTAATACATGGTGACCCTCAGGATGAAGATTTACTTAGAGAACTGGGTATCGATAAGCAAGATATTACAATTGCTGCATTAAATGACGATAATCTAAATATTGCGATTTCAATGGGAGCTAAAGACAAAGGTGTGGCTAGAACTGGATTATTACTGAAAGATAGAGCACTGGTAGAAGCAGTACGAAGGATAGGCCTTACTAGACCTATTAGTAGGCGATTGGTTACTGTAACTTCTATACTTAAATCAATTCATATGAATATTCCAGGTACTTACCAGACAATACCAACTCTTCCAGATATTATTTCAATTTCTGCTACTTTAGGTACAGATAATGATTTAGTTAGTAGAACTATATCCGATGCAGAAAAAAAACTAGGTTCTAGAATAGTCATGATAGAAAGAGAAAACGAGGAAGGAGTTCTTAAAGTTCTAACTCCTAATCAGATAGAATCGCTTGAGATGTCTGATAAAATTTATATTTTCTTAGAAAAAACAGATCTAAAAAGAGTTGAAAAGTCTTTGGAGAACTGACAATGCGTTGGGATGTAATAGGATTAGTACTTGGATGGACGATAAGAGTAGTTTCCCTCCCACTTGCAGTTGTTGGGATTTTTAGTTTTATTGTGGAAGGGCAAGACTATGCAATTAAAACATACTTAATTCCTTTAGTACTTGCAACTATTATCAGTCAATGGTTAATCAATAAATCAAAGGTTAATGCAAGTAATAAAAAAGTTAGAGATAGGGAGGCTTTCGCTTCTGTTGCCTTAGGTTGGATTCCAGTCATTATTCTTGGTGCTATGCCCTTTTGGTTAGGAGGTACATTCCATGGTCCATACGATTTGATTAGTAACGATGCCAGTATTGTAGAAGTTCTTCGCGGTTTACTCTATTCTTGGTTTGAATCAATGTCTGGTTTTACGACTACTGGTGCCACATTAATTGACACCACTCTAAGTCCTATTTGTATCAATGCCGTTCAAGATATTGATTGTATTGCTGAGCAACCAAAGAGTATTTTACTTTGGCGTTCTTTAACTCAATGGCTTGGAGGAATTGGAGTTATAATGCTTGGGCTATTGATTTTCTCCAGTGTTCTTGGTGGTGGTATGAGTCTAGCAAGAGCTGAGTTAACTGGTCCATCATTGTCTCGTTTAAGTCCTAACTTACAATCTACTGCAAGAAGATTATGGTTAATTTACACTGTTCTAACAATGTGCCAAATTGGTTTACTATTCTACCTAGGAGATATGTCAATATTTAATTCAATCAATTATTCTTTAACTACTCTTTCATCTGGAGGTTTTGGTACGTCAGATGGCGGGATAATGGCATTTGACTCTGCTTTAATTGAATCAATAATAATGGTATTCATGCTTCTGACTTGTATTAATTACAGCCTCTATCATCTCATTATTGCAGGTCATTCTAAAGAGGCATTAAAAGATGAAGAACTTAGAGGTTATCTATTAATCATATTTATTGCATGGCTAGCAATGGGATTGAATCTCTTACGTTCAGGAAACGGTGATGAAGGTTTCCTAGAAACTATGCGACATGCGGCTTTCCAGGCAATTTCAATATCAAGTACTGGATATTCATCTGCTGATTTCTCTAAATGGCCCATTTTTAGTCAATTTGTTCTTCTTTTATTGATGATAGTTGGTGCATCAGCAGGTTCTACAGGAGGTGGATTAAAAGTTCTCAGGATCCGCATTGCTTTCGAATTAGCCAAGAGAGAAGTTCTTCGTATAATCCAACCTAAGAAAGTCATAGCAATGAGAGTTAATGAGGAACCTATTAATGAAGATCAAGTTTTCATTGTATTAGGAATGATTAGTTCTTGGCTAGTTCTAGCTATGAGCTCAATGTTATTTATTTCATTTATGGAACCAAGCTGGAGTTTGGATGATGTTCTCTCAGTGGTCGTTTCTTCACTCGGCAACACTGGTCCAGCATTAGGGCAATTTGGTCCTACCTCAACTTGGTCTGGTATGAGTGATGTGACATTATTTTGGACTTCAATTTTGATGTGGTTCGGTCGTCTTGAGCTACTTACTGTATTGGTACTATTACATCCTAGAACTTGGACAAATATGAATTAATCAGAATGAATCCAATCTAAATTGAGTTCCTGAATCTTCTTCTTTTACTTCTTCTTCTTTCTTTATTTCTTCCTGTACAGGAATAGGATCATATTCTTCTTCTTCACTTTCTAATTCATTAAATGCTTTGAGAATTTTAACACCCATAGGCTTTGATTTAGCTATACCATATAGTGAAAGATGGTCTTCAGCTGTTAATCCTAGTTTAACCGATAATGATAGATCCATTGGGTCTCCTCCAATATCTTGGTCATGAACTGCTAATAAATTCGGCCATAATTCTTCTCTTACTGATGCTTTGCTTGTATCCAGTTGCTTACTTAAATTATCTATTACCGAACTCGTGATTCCGCTCTTACCTCTTCTCAAGAAATTAGGGAAAGTGATGAAAGGATCTCTTGCAGAGTCTATCGGTTTCATGGCTACAGCAGCTTGTGCAGATAGCACTGAGCCCCAATACCATGACCTATATGCTCTATTCTTGAATTTAGTTGCAAGGGCTCTGTCTGCACTAACCATTGCAGGACTTAATTCTTCTAATGTTCTGTTATCAAATACACTTTGATTATTCCAGATGAACCATGAAATCATTTGGTCAGGATCTTTATCTGAATTAAGTAATATTTTACCAGCCTCTTTTCCTGATCTACTTTTGTATATTGCTTTTAGTGCTTTGAAAACATCTATTTGAGAATCTCTCATTGCCACAGACGCCAGATCTTCCACTGCTTCCAAGTCGATATGCTCTCCAGAAATTACAGATACAGCCTGTAAGTCTCTGATTAGTGCCCTTAGATCTCCCGGATTTCCTTCAATTAGTAGCTCTAATGCTTCTGGATCTATTGAGTGCCCTTCACTATCCAATACTCTTCGAGAAACTTTCCTCATATGCATTTTTTCTACTCTTTGAAACATAATCTGATCTGCAAGCCTTAGTAATCGCTGTTGATTTGTTTTCCAATTCCTGCCACTCCCCCAAAGTCTCATCGGATTATTACAAGTCATAATTATTGGTTGCCGACTTTTACTTAAGAGATTCATAAGTTCTGCTTTTCCTCCTGAATCTCCCTTTATTGAAACTTCTTCACCTGTAATTTTCTTTTCTATTGTTTCATCTTTAATTTTTGCAAAACTCCCACTAAGGTGGTCAACTTCGTCTAGTAAAATCAGAGTCCGACCATTTTTAGTAGGATTTCCTGAGAATTGGTCTAATGAAACGTGTTGTGACCCTCTTGTTGCTGCTTTTCTTATAGCAGCAGCATTTCTTTCTTCCGAGGCATTTAATTCTATAACATTCCAACCTTTTTCATTTCCTATTGCTTTAGCTAATGTTGTCTTCCCTACACCTGGTGGACCAGATAGTAATATTCCTTTTTTCGAAGGAGGATTTGGCGAATCCCATTTTTCAAGCCAGATTCTTATTCTTCTAAGTTGAGATTCATTACCTTCCATTTCTTCTATCGAAGCAGGTCTATATCGCTCAGTCCAATCTTCGACCAAGTGCTCGTCCACGGTCTATGCTTAAGTTGGCACTTATTGAAGATTCGTTAGAATAAAGATGAAACATTACCTGAATTAATCAGATTAAGTAATAGATCAATCTCAGTTCTAACCTGTTTTTGATCATCTCTTTTTCTCACAGTGACTGTACCATCTTCTAGAGATGTATGATCGATAGTTACTGCCCAAGGTATACCTATCTCATCTGCTCTAGCATATCTTCTTCCAATAGATTTACTCGAATCAATTAATGATGTAATACCTTTCATTCTATTAATCTGTAAGTTTAATTTTCTCGCAGCATCTCCCATTCCATCTTTTTCAAATAATGGTAATACAATCAGATCTGCAGGCGCTATTGCCTCTGATAATTTCAGAAGATTATATTTTTCACCTTCTTTTTCTATTTCCTCATACGCATGGTCAAGAATATGCCAGATGATTCTATCTATTCCAAATGCGGGTTCGATTACATGTGGTGTAAACCATTCTCCAGCGATGCTTTTATGGATATTTTTTCGTTCAACCATTTCCTCAGTTATTTCTACCTCAGTTCCATCCTTAAGTTTTAATTCAAAAGGTAAATTATTCGGTAATTTGTCTAATTGCTCTAATGCTTCTAAAACTAACCCTGCCTTTGCTCTAAACATTGGTCCCAATACAGATGTCTTCGGCGCTAAAACTTCCTTTGATTCCGTTTTTGGTTCTTTAAATTCCCTCCAAGCTCTCAAAGAATTAGAATTTGAATGTTTTTCATGTGATAGTAAATCATGGCATGTCCTATTTGCGATTCCCACACATTCTATCCAGCCATGTTCCCCAAATATTTCACAATCCCAACAATCCTCAGCATAATGGGCCATTTCAGTACCTTCATGCTGCCTAAATCTAATTTTAGATGGATTTATGCCTACATTAATTAAGAAATCCCACGTTCTTGATAAGAAATATGCGACATTATGATCCTTCATTACTCCTTTATCAATAGCTTCTGAAAAAGACATTTTGATTTCTTTATAATCATCCCCTTTAGGGTCTGGTATGAATGATATAATGTCTTTTTTCATAGACAAATCGATTGCAGGAGGATTTTCAGGATCTATGAAATATTCTAATTCCGCCATATTAAATTCTCTTAACCTAATCATTCCTTGGCGTGGACTAATTTCATTACGATAGCCTTTACCAGTTTGTATTGCTCCAAATGGTAATTTTTGTCTAAAATGACGATATAATGAGGGGTATAGCATAAACATTCCTTGTGCTGTTTCAGGCCTCATATATGCTTGTCTACTAGCACGCATAGCCCCTATTTTAGTTCCAAACATCAAATTCATAGGTTTGGCTGGAGTCCAANTTTTGTCTCCACAATTCGGNCATTCAATTTCATTTGAGATTAATATTTCATCTATTTGATTTGCATCTAATATGTCTGGATTCGGATGATAATTCTCTGCTAATTGATCGGCTCTAAAGGCTGACGAACATTTACCGCACTGCGTCATTAAATCGTTGAATTCTCCTACATGACCACTGGCAACTAGTACTGGTTCCGGGGTGATAGTAGGTGAATCTATTTCTACAATGTCTCCATTTATCGTCCAGTGTTCTACCCAATTTTGAATTACTCTTCTTCTGATAGAAGCCCCAACCGGTCCATAATCAATTAATCCTGACACTCCACCATATATTTCGAACGCTGGAAGGATGATTCCTCTACGTTTCAGCATTGCTGACAGCCTTTCGATACGTTTCTCATCTGCCATATTATGAACCTTTGACCACGCTTTCACATTTCAAGCCATCCTTAGATGATTGCATAAAAAATAGATTATTTGATGAATTTAGGTTTAATGAGGACAGATAATGTTTGACTTATGAGATGTTTATTTAATCCAAGATTATAAGTACTCTATTGATAGGCTTCGGTTCGCGGTGTAAATAAAATGCCAGAAATCGTTTATGTAACAGAGATGATGGAGACTGAATCTCTCCTCGAGGAGTTGTGTCCTCCTGTTAGGAATTGGTTCAAAGATAAGTTCCCTGATTTCACACATCCTCAGAAAGTTGCTATACCTCGAATAATGGCCGGAGATCATCTTCTTTTATGTTCTCCAACCGGTTCTGGAAAAACATTAACTGCGTTTCTTTCTGTCATAAACGACTTAGTAAGTAGGTCATTAGATGGGAGTTTAGATAATTCAGTACAATGTATGTATATATCCCCAATCAAGGCTCTTGCAAACGATATTCAGAAGAATCTAATCGGCCCTCTAACCGATATTAAAGAGAACTATTTACCTTCAAATTCTAAAGACATAACTGTCGGTCTGAGAACAGGTGATACTCCTCAAAAAGATAGAGAAAGAATGCTTAAGAAACCCCCCCATATTCTAATTACAACTCCTGAGTCATTAGGTCTTGCTCTTGCAAGTAAAAGATTCAGACCACTTCTTAATAATATGAAATGGATGATTATTGATGAGATGCATTCTTTGGTGCCTACCAAAAGAGGAACTCATCTTTCATTGAGTCTTGCGTTAATGGATTCCGTAATTGATTCTGACGTTCAAAGAATTGGAATTAGCGCAACTATGGAACCTTTAGATGCAGTTGCCGAATATCTTGTAGCATCTGATAGCCGAGATAGTGAAGTTGCCCCGCAAAAAGTAACAATAGCAAAAATATCTGGTTCTAGAGAACTTGATCTTGACATTATATTACCAACTCCTAGATTTGCTTCCACACCAATTAAAGAAATCTTAGATCACAATGTAGATCGAATTAAAGAATTAGTTGAAGCTCATACTACAACTTTAGTTTTCGTTAATACTAGGAATATGACTGAAACAGTAGTTCAGAAACTTAAGATTGCAGGATTACTAGGTGTAGAAGGTCATCACGGTTCAATGGATAAAGCGATTCGTCTAGATGTTGAACAACGTTTGAAGAATGGCTATCTAAGATGTGTGGTTTCATCTAGCAGTCTTGAGATGGGTATTGATATTGGTTCTGTTGATTTAGTCATACAAGTCGGTTCCCCGGGAAGTATAGCTACTGCATTACAAAGAATAGGTAGGGCTGGGCATCAAGTAGATGGTTTACCTCGAGCACGTTTCCTTCCAATTTCTCCTCATGATTTGCTAGAAATCGTTGCTCTTCAAACGGGAATTCTCCGAGGTTCAATGGATCTTCTTAAATTCCCTGAAAATTGCCTTGACGTACTTGCTCAATTTTTAATCGGTCTTTCAATAATAAAAGAATGGGATATAGATGAAGCATATCATTTAGCAACTGCATCTTGGCCGTATAGAAATTTACCCTATGATGATTATATTGAAGTACTTGACTTGTTAGAAGATGAGAGAAGAATTTGGATTGAGTGGGAAGATAATAAATTTGGTAAGCGCGGTTTCGCTCAAATGATTTATTATACAAATATTGGAACGATTGCTCCAAATAATAATTACTTAGTATTCACATCTGATGGGACAATGGTTGGCCAACTTTCTGGAAGCTTCGTTTCAAGTCTAAGGAATGGAGATGTATTCTTACTGGGAGGGTCAACATATAGAGTAGGTAATATCAGAGGTACTAGAGTTAATGTCACTCCAGCAACTGGTTACAGACCAACTATCCCATCATGGACTGGTGAGGCCAATAGTAGAACTCATGAATTAAGTCAAGAAGTATTAGAATTATTAGAAGAAGTTGCAACTTATACTAGGTTAGAAAAAGATCCAATGACTATATTTACAAAGATTTTAGGTTTGAATAGGCCGGTAGCCCATGCAATTTCTGGGTTTTTCCAAGAACATGCAGCCACTACTTTCCAAGTCCCTAGTAATGACTTGATATTAGTTGAACAAGTCGAAGCACCACTTCCAACTTATATCGTTACAACTTGTCGTGGTCGTGCATTTAATCTTGCATTAGGGCATCTTTTTGCTGGTATCGCAACCAATGATAATATTATTGTTCATGAACTTTCATTCGATGAAAATGGTTTTATGATTAAGTTAAGTCATGAAGTTGAAATTGCTTTAATTCCAGAAATATTCAAACAAGGAAATAGTAAAGATGTATTACAAAAACATATGATGGAATCACAATTATTTGCTAAGAGATTCCGTGAAATATCTAGTAGGAGTATGCTTAATCCACGACGTATTGGAGCAGAAGAAGTAAGTCCTAAGCAATTTCAACAGAGAGCAGAACAAATAATGCAAAAGCATAGACAAATGGAAGATTCAGTTTTAATTCGTGAAACTATGAACGAAATTCTCCATCATGATCTTGATATGGCTCAACTTGAAATTTTCATTAACAGGATGGATAGTGAAAATGTTCGAATAGTTCATCGCCGAGTAAAAATGCCATCACCATTAGGTATGACTCTTTTCATGTCCTCATTCGAAGATTTACTTTCATTAAGGACGAGAGCTTACTTGATCAAAGATGTAGATCCAGAAATTCTAAGGCGTCTTTTGGGTGCTAGATCATTGGCTACTGATTTAGATAAATCTAAGATGGTCGATTATTATCGCTCTAAAATATCTGAACCAACTAATGCTAATGGATTACTTAGATTGATGGATATGGGTGGTGGTTTAAACAAGGAATTGTCTAATCCTTTGTATGAACATAAACTAAAAAATATTGATATTGATGAAGTTAGGGGTTGGGTTGGTGAACTAGCAGAGAGAGGTTTAATCACTAAAGTCAGAGGAACAGGTCATGAGCAAATTGATCAAAAATGGTTCTCTATTAGAATGGCTGAGATTCATGGTACACTGGGTTGTCTTGCATTAGCAGGAGGTTCAGAAATTGATGATATTAGGAAACTGTACACTGGTGGTCTTACTTTCGAAGTCGGTAATAATTATGATGGATTCGAACCTAAAGAGTGGAAGAGAAACAATCTTTCCGATCCTCAAGATTGTTTGAGGATGAAGTTACTAGATATGCTTGGTTCTGAAGGTCCTCAGATTTCTGAAAGTTTATGTTCCCGTCTCCCATTCCCTAAAGCACAAGTTGAAGCAGTTTTACAAGAATTAGAGATGAAGAATCTTGTTTCGATTGGATTCTTTACTCAAACCGATGAAGGAGAGTATATTCTTCGAGTTGATGAATATCGAATTACCGGCGGAAGTGTAGAAGTTGTTGATTATCGAACTTTACAAAACCACCTTCTTTCTAAATCATTCAAAGAATATGATGAACCTTCTGATGCTATTAGAAATTTAACACTTGTACAACGTAGAGATGAGTTACTTCACAGAGTGACTAATTATCGATTTAGAGATTGGAAAGATATTAAGCATGATTCTGATATATACAATGGAAGGCTATTACATAATCGTGTAGGATACACAACGAAAGATCAGATTCCAATGTTCCTTGGTCTTCGAGGAGACCCTTGGATTGGAAATTTCGAACAAGAGTTATTGGATAAAATTCCTCCCAGTGGTATGTCTAGATCAGAATTATTTGATGGTTATCCTAAAGGTAAAGAGAATGCACATATTCAAAGAACTTTGAAGAGTGCTTTAGGGAATCTTGAGAGACAATTGCTTGTCGCTAAACAATATGTTGTATTGCCTAACAGGAAGCGTTCACTTGCAGTTTTCCATAAGATTCATGGGGTCGTTGAGCCATTAGATTTCCACAGTGCAGTAAAGCAATTAATAGAAGCAATAGGGCCAGTTAGATTACATACACTTCGATTCTTTGTTACTAGACCCGTTGAAGAATTAGCTGAAGTTCTTAGAGATCTTGATGACTCAAAAAGAATCCGGAGAATTGTTGCTTTACAACCTGACCCTACTGACTATTATGCATCTCAAGAAGATGCTGAATTATTACTCCAACCAATGGTTGAAGATAGAGTAATGAGAGTTCTATCTCAATCTGACCCATTTTGTAGTAGATTTATCCAAGAAGTACGCCTTATTTTGAAACAAGGATGGTATCATCCAGTATTCAAAGGAGTAGATCCAATAGGCCGGATACTAATGTTTGTTGTTAATGATTATCTTGAAATAAAAGATATTAACATCCCTCATTCTTACTTAGATGAATTTAAGGATACATTTAATGAATTATTAGATAATTATAGAGATCGTTTAGTTGATGTTTCAGTACTACATGCTTTCAATTCAATCCCTGTCCATGACTGTGATGAAAATATTCAGAAAATATTAGCAGAATTAGGTTTCGTATCGATGGGTGATGGTGAACGATATATTCGAGGAGGAGTTGTTGAACCTAGGACTAGGCAGGAAGTTAATCGAATGCTTTTCTTCCATCATAAAATGCATCAAAACTCAAGACATGAAAATGAAACCCTAGCATTAGAAGAAATGAATGAGTTAAGGGATGATTTCGCACTTAGAGGTCGATGTGAAATGTTTAGAGTAAATCTCAAGGCCATGGCTGCAGCTCATCAATTAGCTCAAGGAACTAATTTGCGTGGTCATTTAGTTTGGGGTAAAAGAGCTCATTTCGAGAATTTATTAACTATTCGAAATTTACAATACAATGAAGAAGATGAAGATATTCTTCAATTTTTCCGAGAACATCATGATCCTATTATTTTCATGGAGAGGCACGCTATGAAGAGAGCAGAATTCAGGAAATTAATATCACCACTTGTTAGAAGTGGGCACCTGATTCAAGATTATAGAGGTGGTTTTAAGACAGTTAAACCCAATGAAGGTCCCGATTTGTGGGATGTTAAATCTAAGTATCTTAGAAGTCTTGTAAGTGAGTATCCAGTTATTTCCTTGAAACAAGTAGAGAGACTTGCAGGATCAGCATTTTCTGCAGAAGAAATTAGTGATGTAATGCATGACTTTGAATCTGATGGGACTTTAATCAAGGGTTTCCTTGTTGACGATTTACAAGATATTTGTTGGGGGAGACAAGATATCCTTGAAGGACTGAAGGGAATTAGGAAAACAAGAGATCTTGTAGTCCCTCCATCAGATCCTTTGATTCATTACTTTGGAGGCCTTCTACGAGAGAGATTTGGTTTTGGTTCAGCATACATGGTTTTCCATAAAGAAGAACCTATTGCTGCCTTCAAAGCTAATACTAAAGATGGTGTTATTGAAGTTACAGATTTCGTTGGTGACTCGGATTTAGAGAAAGAAGCTCTTAGAGTAATGAAAGAATTTGCTTGGGAGCATGATATGCCTTTGACTGGGAAGTTGTATGAACAACTTCGCTCAAGATGATTTATTTATATTTTTTATTTTATCTACAGCATTAAACATTGGATCTAATATTTTCATTATATGTTTGTGTAATTCTGGTAGTAAATCGAACAGTGCGATAGCCATTAAGAACATTGCAAATAATGAGATTACTTTAGCAGCATAACTATGAGTGAAATCAAACATTCCAATTCCCATTAATGACCATTCTGGATAAGTTTCTGTTAACCAAACAATACCTGCATTTCTAAACATATTAAGCGCATATATTGTAGGTAATGCTATCAATAGCCCCCTCGCTCTTCTTTTCCAAGATACTGAACTTAGAGCGCCAATAGCTCCTACAAATATAATCATTGATTGAAGACCAGAACAAGCCATAATGAATTGTACAACTACTCTACCATCTGCATCGAAAAATTGGACATAAAAGCCCTCTTCTGCTAATGATTCTGTAAGTATCCATTTATTCCCATCCCATTCAGAAACTGGTACATCCGATCCATTATCTAGAGCAACCATCATTTCACCAATATGGTAGTCTCCTAGCCCGGCAAATTCTAACATTAATTCAGTACTTTCTGCTGTGATTTGAATGAGAGTCATATTTAGATAAGGTATACTAAAAATTACAAAATAAGGTATTATTGCCCAAGTAAAACAACCTCTTAACCATTGCAATGCATCGGGTGTATTTTCAGTTTTTATTTCCCAAATTGCTAAAATAATGCTTCCCGGCAATGCCCCAGCTGTCATTAAGACCAAAACTGGATCAGAAATTTCTACATAATGGTCAGACTGAAGATAAAAATAAAGGCCGATACTAATCCAACCTAATGCGGCGTAGTAACTCGATTTACTATCCTTTGAACGATGGAAACTTAAGCCAAGGAATACAGCTCCAATCATTATTATGGCTAATTCCAATGCCATTTTGTTTACTCCAATAGCATCCCCAATATTGGAGACGATAAGTCCGATAGGCTCCTCCATTGGTACTCCTACTCCGCTCAACTCGTAAATAGGATGCCCTCATCCGTACACACGGGGTTTAACCATGGGATTCGACTTTTCTGACTTTGCAAACTCATATATTCGTGATTTAAAGCAAGCTTTAGATGATATTTCCATGCAGTCATTAGAGTCGTTTTGGGAGTTAGTCGAACAAACTCGTAAAGAAGGCGGAAGTGTTCATTTCATAGGTAACGGTGGAAGTGCAGCAACTCCTTCTCATAGTGCTGGTGATTGGTCTAAAGAATTGAGTCTAAGAACAATTGCTCATACAGATAATATTTCTTCATTTACTGCTTGGGCTAATGATAGCGAATACTCTAATGTATTTGTGGGGCAATTATCTACTTTTGTTAGAAGTGGTGACTTAGTTGTGGCTTATACAGGTTCTGGAAATTCTCCTAATGTGATTAATGGCATTACTTTCGCTAAAGAAAGTGGTTGTAGGACTGCTGCGATAACTGGTAACTACAATGGTATGTCTGGTGGGGAAATAGTAGGATTAGTTGATGTTGCAGTAGTAGCACCTACTGAATCAATGGAAAGGATTGAAGATATTCAGTTGATAATTAATCATATCGTTAAGGAGGCAATAAAGTCTCATCATGGCTTGTGATTTTATGCTTCTTCCCCACAGAGATGATAATTCACTTGATTCCCCTCTAGATTTATTGCCACTTCCTAATGGTTCATGGGATGGTAAAATAGCCTATCTCGATAGAGATGGCGTACTGAACAAAGGTTCTGAAAATTATGTCAATAATTCTGAAGAATTAGTTATTCTTCCTGGTGTATCTGATTCTATTGCAGCCCTCAGAGAATCAGGGTTTCGAATTTGTGTAGTAACCAATCAATCACCCATCGGACGAGGTTTATGGTCCTCAGAAACTCTCCATTCTATTCATGAAAAAATGAGAGTATTACTTCTTGAAGAAAACTCTAATGCACACTTGGATTTGATATTGTACAGTCCATATTCTCCTTGGGATGGTGCTTGGGCACGCAAGCCTAATCCCGGTATGCTTGAAGCAGGAAGACAAATTATTTCGGCTTCTGAAAATGGCGAAGAAATAAATCTAAAATTCGATATGGAATGGAAAAATAGACCGGATGAATCTTCCTCGGTAATGGTCGGAGACAGAGGTGTAGATATGGAAGCAGCATTCAATTATGGTGTTAAAGGATTAAGATGTGACCCTGAAATAGGTCTTCCAGATGTTATTTCGAAGATATTAGGTGATTAGATTTGACTGGGCAGGAAACAACTTGTCGTGTTTGGATCGGGCTAGATGATACAGATAATCCTGATTCAGGTTGTACGACAGCTACATTCGATGATTTATTAAAATCAATATCTCATCTTGATAATTTTGAAATCATTGAAAGAAGACTTGTTCGATTATGGCCTTTCGCTGAGAGAAGAACACGCGGTAATGGTGCTCTAGCTTGTTTGATTAGTTGCTCGAAAAAGTCCATCTCAGATCTCGAGACGTTATTGTCGACTTTTTTTGATGAATTAGTTTTAGAACTTAATATCGATGAATATAGTCTGACATCCCCCGCTCTCCTATACTCTTATCAGGAACTAGATGAGGATTTTTATTGGGAAGCAGTTCGACACAAAGTAGATCTTAAATCACGAAGAAATAGTCTCAATCCAGTTAAAATTCTAAGTCTTGATTCTGATTGGGGACTAATTGGAGCATCTTCAGCTATGGCTTGGAAATCTTCAGAATCTTCGACATGGGAGTTAATTGCTTGGAGGTTCGCTGAAAATATAGGTAGTAAAAGGAAAGTAACTTCTTCTGCTGTTAAAAATATGGAATCACTTTTTCCAGATACTTTCGTTAATCGTGACCCTACTGCTGACAAAGGACTAATTGCACCTCGAACTCCTTGTCCCGTACTTTATGGAATTAGAGGTTCAACATCAGAAGCTGTACTTTCAGCTCATGAATGGCTACAGTCTAATCACGACACTGAAAAATGTGAAAGATATGCCATTCATAGAACTAATCAATTGAGTGATGACCATGTACTAGGTTTTTCATCTGCTACTGTATTAACTAAACCTGTTGAAACCAAGGGTGCACATTCTAGCCTCGATGTATTTTCGCAGGGATGTAAATTCACACTTGTGGCCTTCAAAGAAGGTGGGGATGTTAATCGTCTTCTGAGGAAATTAATTCCTGGTGATCGTATTAATTGGTTAGGCTTAGAATCGCCCGATGGAAGTATACATTTAGAACGATTAAAGATTTTATCATCAGTCCCAAGGATAACTGCTAGACCTACCTGTTGCAATAATAAAACTATGAGAAGTGCTGGTTTTAATCAACCACTTAGATGTCTTAATTGCCAAAAAACTGTGGAAAAACACTGGTTATTCGAAGAAATAAATTTAATTGGAATTGAATTAGTTAACGGCTGGGTTGAACCAACAGCCTCTCAACGAAGGCATCTTTCCAAACCATTGCTTCTAGGTGTCCCTATGAACTCATTAAGCGGTAAGGTGGCATGATGGAAATAAGTAGGATTTTCAATATTATTTTGATATTCTTTGCGATTTCGATGTTATACTATCTTTTTACTTTCAAATTGAAAGATACCAATTCAATAATTAATATTGAAGAAGAATATACTGGGGCTGCTAAGAATCCAGATGAATTATCTGAACCTAATGAGGACGCATTGAGGGAATTAGAAAGATTACTAGGTGACAACTAATTATTTCTGAATCCATTTTGAGTTAAGTTTACTATTTTCTGTTCTTCGCCATCTGTAATGATTACTTTCTGAAATTGGTCTTGAATTTTCGTCATCCAAACAGTTCGATATCTACTTTTTAATAATTTTTCACCTCTGGCCATCCATCCATCTAGTCCTTTCTTTTCTCCAGATGCATCCTCATATGAGCTTGAAGTTATAACAATCTGAATGTCTTTATTAATTTCTGTCAATTCTTTCATGAGATTTACATCTTTTGATTTAACTCTTCCATAGTTTGCACACCAATCTTCCACAATAAGTAAATCTTTTTTCTTTAATGAAGGAATGATTTTTTTGATATTTTGACTATTTTCTTCTAATTTATCGTCAAATTCTATTACAATCATTCTATCCATATCGACTCCTCTAAGGTGCCCTAGGATATCTGATGATTTACGGCTATCAGTTAATCTTCTAGCCATCCATATGACTTTGCCACCATTCTCTAAAGTCTTTGAAATAAGGGTCAAACACATAGAATTAGGGTTTGAACTAGGTCCTGATGAAATATGAACAGGGCCTTTGCTTAAATCAATCATAATATCTCCTACAGTCGGGAGTGCATGAGCATTGCCTAAACAAATTATTCAATTGATTTCTAAGGATATGATGAATTACTTGAATATCTAGGAGTCACTATGGCGGGTACATCAGGGTCTAATGAAAGAATCCAAAGAAGACCTGCACCTAAGTTTGAAGAAACTGAATCGGGTCTTATATCTGGTATACTGGAAGAAGGTTTTCTTAATGTGGCACTAAATGATGCAAATCAGTATGGTCCACATGCAATGATCATACTTTTAGGGATTGTAGCAACATTAACTGCATTAGGATTAGGCCTTGCAATGCTTATTCCTATGANATATGTTGTAATTCTTACTATAGGGACTATTGGGATATCTTATGGGATTTCCTCATTTCTANGAAAGGAATAGATTTAATCAAATTCTTTCTCTTGCAATACTTATTGCTTGATCAACAATCTCTCCGCTAAATCCTAGATGACTTTCAGGTTTGAATAGCTCAGACAACTCCTGTCTTGTGAATATTTTTGAAATTGCATCAGACATAGCNCATATATCTTCTAAATCAGTACCTGAATTTATTGCATCCATTGATGCTGTTCGAAGTACTTCATGAGCCTCGTCTCTCGGCATTCCATTGTCGACTAAAGCAATCATTAATTTTTCAGCCATTACTAATCCTTTTTGTGCTTTAATATTGAACATCATTCTTTCCGAATCTACTCCTAACTTAGATAGTACTTTATCACATTTGATAATGATATCATCAAGCAAAATCATCGAATGGGATAGGGTAAATCTTTCTGCTGATGAATTAGCCAAATCTCTTTCATGCCATAATAATGCATTTTCATATGATGGGATAATCATAGCTCTCACTATTCTTGCTAAACCACAAGCATTTTCTGCTGTTATTGGATTTTTCTTATGAGCCATNGTCGATGACCCNACTTGTTTTTCTGCATCGAAATATTCTCCTACTTCTGCGATTTCGCTACGTTGTAGATTCCTAACTTCTTGTAATGCTTTTTCAATACTAGCTGAAACATTAGCCATCCAAGCAACCCACTCGATATATCGATCTCTTCCGACAACCTGAGTTGTTGCAATCGGTGTTTGTAAACCGAGGTTATCCATGATTAGTTTTTGTAATTCAAAGGCATTCTCTCCCTGTGCTGCACCAGTTCCAACAGCTCCTAAGAATTTCCCAGTAGTTACTCTTGAAGTTAATTCATCTAATCGGTCTAGGTGTCTTCTAAATTCATCAACCCAAACTGCTACTTTTAGACCAAATGTGATTGGTACTGCTGCCTGCCCATGAGTACGTCCTAACATCACCGTATCTCTTTCTCTTTCTGCTAAGTCACACATCGTAGATAGTAACTTTTTAATGGTTAATTGTTGTAAAATTATACTATCTCTTATCTGTAATGCTACAGCGGAATCTACGATGTCATTACTTGTTGCTCCAAGATGTATGCACCACCCTGATTCACCGGCAGCTTCAGCCATTGCTTTTGTNAGTGCCATAATGTCGTGTCTTGTTTCTCTTTCAATTTCGTCAACACGATCTGCAGTCACTATACTAGGAATTGCTATCTCGGCAACCTTATCATAATCTTCTGGACTTACTCTTCCAAGTTGACAATGAGCCCATATAAGGGCTCTTTCTACATCCAATTGTCTCTCATGCCGTCCTTCTCTTGACCAGATGGATTTTGCTTCTTCTCTTCCATAACGATAGTCTAATGGTGATACTGTCATGATGTTCCCCGATTATTCGGAGAGGTATTACCTGTTTCATTATAACCCTATGGTGATAGTCGAATTTTAGTTAGATTCCAAGTTCCTCTTACTCCATCCCATGATGATTTTCCTTCGCAATAAATCGNTTTTTCGAAGTGTGGCGCATCAAGAGTAATAGTTTCGAATTCTCCTCCTTCACCGTCCAAATTAAATCGGTATTTTTTTGAAAGTGTTTCCAGTTGATGAAGACTTTCCTTAGTGATTTTTTTACCTAACCAACTTTCGTCTAGACCTTCTGATGAGACAGAAACAATTCTCACATCAAAACCATGCTCTATTATTGAATTCATATGCTCTTTAGGGTCATGATGCCACATCGGACAAAATGAGATTATTCCTAATTTCTCACACATTCTTTCGATTCTTGTTTTTTGGTAATCTGATCTCAAGGCTCCAACAACTAGTGCATCTATTTCTGTTCCTATGGAATTTCTAATAGCGAGTTCTAATTCATCAATTTCATTATTCTCTATTCCTGATGAAACAACTTGAATCCATTGAGTACCTATTGATTTAGCCTGATACTCTNCAATTTCAGTATTTTGTAATTGGAACATCATTGAGTCATCGCCTTGAATCTTCACTGTAATCAGNGCATCTAGAGACCAGCCTTGCATTTGTGCCCACCATGATGCGTAGGTGGAATCTTTTCCACCTGATGCTAGGACTGCCACTCTCATGACTTTGCGGCGAGGTTCTTATGCATGAATGCCACGATAACTCAGCCTTCTAACTGTCAAGATTCATAAGACACCTTCGTTGGTTGCGGTCTGATTAACATGCAGCCAAGCGGACGCGGATATGACCATGGAGTTTCTACATTCTCTCCAGATGGTCGACTATACCAGGTAGAATATGCTCGAGAATCAGTGAAAAGAGGGACTACAACTGTCGGTCTTAAATTTAAGGATGGAGTGATATTAATAGTTGATAAGAGAATTTCTAGTAAATTAATTTTAACTGATTCAATAGAAAAAATGTATCAAATTGATGATCACATAGGTATGACTACTTCTGGCTTAGTTGCAGATGCTAGGCAACTAGTGGATAAAGCAAGAGTTCAGTGCCAAGTCAATAAAATGACATATGGTGACTCTATTGCAATCACAACTCTAGTGAAGAAAATGTGTGATTTCATGCAATCTTTCACACAATATGGTGGAGCAAGGCCATTTGGAACTGCACTTCTAATAGCAGGTATTGATGACGATGGAATCCATCTCTTTGAGACAGATCCATCAGGTGCATACCAATCATACCAAGCAGGTGCAATCGGTCGAGGAAGATCTATTGTAATCGATCATTTCGAAAATAATTGGAAACTCAATATGACAAGAAATGCAGCGATTAAACTTGGTTTACAAGCATTGAAAGAATCTCTCGAAGATGACCTCAACAGAGAAACAGTTGAGATTGCTATTGTTGACTCTAATGGTTATGAAAAATTAGATAGAGAATCTACATTAAAGCACTTAGACAAATTATGAGTCTTTTTAGACCTATGAGTCTAAGTTCTGTGCCCTGTCTCAGCGTACATGGTTAGTCTCGATGATGCAGTTCTTGCCCGTCTTGAAAAGGGTGGCTCTCGATATGAAATTTTAGTTGATCCAGATTTAGTTGATACTTGGAAAAAAGATCCTAATTCGGTGCCTCTGGGCGATCTTTTAGCTACAGAAGAAATATGGAATGATGCTAAATCGGGTGACAGACCCACTACTGACGCTATTGAAAGTGTATTTGGGACGACAGATCTTCTCACTTGCGTTCAAAAAATATTAAATGACGGCAATATCCAATTAACTACTGCTCAAAGAAAGAACATGATTGCAGAGAAAAGAACTAAGATTATCCATCAAATTGCTACTACGGCGACAGATCCTCGAACAAAGTTACCACATCCAAAAACGAGAATTGAACTAGCTTTAGATGAAATTAAATTTTCAATAGACCCTTTCCTAACAATTGAGAGGCAGGTCCAAGATGCAATCAAACAATTGAAACCAGTCATTCCATTAGCATTTATTACAGTACGTTTAGCGTTTAAAGTTCCAGGCTCTGACTATGGCGGAGTACATCGTTTATTGAGGGAATCGGTCAAGAAAGAAGAATGGCTTTCCGATGGGTCTTGGGTATGTGTAGTTGAGACGCCAGGTGGAATGAAAAATGAGTTAATTAGTCAAGTTGCTCAACGGTCATCTGAAGTTTCTGTGAAAGAACTTGATTGAGTATGCCCCGTAGGGGTTCACATCAACGGTTATGAAGGGAGTGTTGGTCGCGCGGCTCGATAACATGACTGAAAAGAAGAACGCGGCCGGGCCGCAAGACTCACAGCGAGTATCTCGACTCGTTGCTCCAGGTGAAGATCTTGGAGAATTAGAGGGCTACGAAGTAGGCCATGGCGTAGTAGCCATAGGTGGTCGTATTCGAGCAACAAAGAACGGACAAATGAATGTGAATGGGAAAATAATTTCCGTAGAACCACGCAGAACTGCGTACATGCCAAGACCTGGTGACTTAGTCATTGGTTTTGTCGAAGGTTGTACAAACAATATCTGGTTTGTAGATATTGGTGCACCATTCAATGCAATATTACCNATGAGTCTTGGTCCATCCAAGGCTGATTTCGGTGGCACTAGAAGTGTTATTGATATTGGTGAAGCAATATTATGCAGAGTCCAAGAAGTAGAAGAAACTCATTCTAGCGTGGTAACCATGAAAGGAATGGGTCTACGTAAAATTCGCTCAGGAGCTATTGAGATCATTGATCCCCACCTATTAGGTAGATTAATTGGTAAACAAGGTAAGGCTCTTAGACAACTCAAGGAGGAATCTGAATGCAGAGTAATTGCTGGAGAAAACGGCAGACTTTGGATCGATGGAGATTTCGAGGGAACACTCGAAGTTAGAAACCGCCTCCGTTCAATGACTGCTGAGGCAAAAGCAGCAACACCTGGAGGTGTAGCATAATGGGATATGGAGACGTAGAAATGATCGATGCCAATGGCATCCGTAAAGATGGTAGGAAAGCAGGCGATGTGAGACCAATTTCAATTGAATTGGGAGTAGTTCCAGTAGCTGATGGTTCATGCCGTATGAAGTGGGGTAGTAACGATGTTATTGCTGCAATTTATGGCCCAATGGAAGCACATCCAAGGAAAATTCAAAGACAAGATCGAGCAGTTCTCGATGTCAGGTACAATATGGCACCGTTTTCAACATCTGATAGGATTAGGCCTGGTTTCAACCGAAGAAGTAGGGAAATCAGTAAAGTTACAGCTGAAGCATTAGAGAGTGTAGTTATGTTAGAACTCTATCCTCGTTCTAAAATTCGTGTTGAAATTGAAATTATTTGTGCTGAAGCAGGTACAAGATGTGTTGGTTTAACAGCGGCATCCNTNGCTCTTGCACATGCAGGTATTCCAATGACTGACTTAGTANTTTCAGTAGCATCTGGTAAAATTAACGACGTAGTTGTTTGTGATTTGAATAAATCTGAAGATAANTATGGTGAAGCAGATCTTCCTATGGGAGTTCTACCTAATACTGGAGAATTAGTATTCCTTCAGATGGATGGCGACTTAACTCAAGAAGAGTTCCAAGAAGCATGGGATTACAATATGGAAGCTGCTATGGTAATTCATGAATATTGTGTTGAAGCACTAAAAACAGGGAGGTATCCTCAATGAGTATCCCTCTTGTACCTCAATTATTACGCAGTCATCTGAGAGAATTAGCAGATAATGATCAGCGTTTAGACGGACGTGGACAATATGAAGGTAGAGATTTAGAACTCGAAGTTAATGTTCTTGCTAATGCTGAAGGTTCTGCACGTGTACGAATGGGCGACACAATTGTATTTGCTGGTGTAAAATTCCAGACTATGACTCCTTATTCTGATCGTCCGAATGAAGGTGGATTAATGTGCATGGCTGAAGTTAGGCCAGTAGCAGGTAGGCAACACGAGGCAGGTCCTCCAAGTGCTGAATCAATTGAACTAAGTAGAGTAGTTGACCGTGGAATCAGAGAATCTGGATGTATTGATACATCTGATCTTTGTATCATACCTGGGGAAAAGGCATGGCAAGTTATTCTTGATTTGTTCGCAGTTTCTGATGATGGTAATCTATTCGATGCATTCGCTTTAGCAGGAATTGCTGCATTGCGTAATGCAACTATACCTCAAGAAAAATTCGAGGTTGGTGCAGATAGGCCATTGATTGTATCAAAAACTCCAATTATGTGTTCTTACCAAAGAGTAGGTGGCCGATTTATTTTCGATGCTAGTGGCAGAGAAGAATTAGGTGGCGATGAAAGAATCCACATTACTCTCGGTGATGATGATAATGTCCATTCATTACAGAAGGGTCTTAAGGGAGCCTTCACGGCCGCTGAATTCAAAGAACTGATGGAAGAGGCTCGTAAAAAGGGTAGCGAACTCAGAAAAAAGGTTCACGCATTAGATGGAGGCAACTGAAATGGCAAAGAGAACACAGAAATCAGGGTTAACTGCAAGGTTCGGAGCTCGATACGGTGTAAGTGTACGTAGGAGAGCTGGCTCAGCAATTGCTAAGAAATCTCGAAACTATACTTGTCCTGAATGTCATTATCCTAAAGTAAGCCGTCAGGTTGCAGGTATTTGGGAGTGCAAAAAGTGCTCACACAAATTCACTGGAGGCGTATGGGAACCATTCACCAGAGCTTCTGACTCAAATAATAGAGTTATTCGTAGAGGTATGGAAGGTGCAACTGCAACTGACATGACCGTTATTGCTCAACAAGCAGCTCTAGATTATGAGCGTAAACTTGCCGAGGAACCTTCTAATGACGAAGAAGAGTGAGACCACTCGATTTGAAATATCTTTCAGACATAATGATGCGCAAGCATTAGCTGCTAGTTTAGTTACTGAATGTCAATTTATTAGAGATAATGATACTATAACTATATCTGAAAAGGCTTCGACTTTTGTTGATATTAGGGCCAGATGGAATAGTTTAATGCGTGGGTTGATAGCATCAGAGCAAGCCCTTAGTGCTACAAAGGGTGATTAAATGGATGATGTAGACTCTCAAGAATTTCAAGCACTAGTGCAAGAATTACAATTAGTAAGGACTCAAATACAAACAGTATCAACTCAGGTAAATGAAATTTCTCTGACCTTAGAATCACTTTCTACGCAAGATGCTAATCGCCCAGTCTTTAGAGCAGTTGGAAATTTATTGTTAGAAGTTGATGATAGAGAAAAGTTAGTAGCCGAATTATCAGAATCTAAAGAGACTTTTGAAAATCATCTCATGAGAATGGTTGAAAGAGAAAATGAACTTCGAACTCAATATGAAAAAGTAGTTGATTCAATAGAAAAATGAAAGGTGTTTCAATGTCCAATTCGATAGAGGACTCTACTCCTTTACAACTTGATATGTTGATACTTCAAAAAAAAATCTCCCAAGGGGATTTAGAAGGCGTTGATGTCTTCTCTGAAAAAATCTTGAATCGGTCAAAGTCTACCATTGAACGAGATCATCTTGTTGAGGCTCGAGTTAGGATGGATCGAGCATTATTGGGTATTGTTGATGTTAATTTAATTGGTGCAGAATTAAGATGGTGCGTTGATAGACTCAATGCAATATGTCCTGGTTCACCTTTACATGGCCTAGCGTTACTTAACTTAGCGAATTGGCATAGGAATGTTGGCGAATCAATGATGTCACTGATTGTTCACGCAGATATTAGTAAAGAAGTAGGTCACCCAGATGATATAATTGGACTTTCCCGATTAGAAGCCGCTAGAATCTATGTCACACTAAATGATCTAGCACCTGCAATGAGACATCTTTGGTCATCAAAACAATATTTCGATAATAATAAAATGTCTTCAGAGAGTTTAGTTGCGTCTTTGGAATGGTTGGATTTAGCATTGGAAGAAGTTTCAGATACAGCACCTAATATGGAATATAGGATTGAAAATTCAGTTCCTAGAGAATCCAGTGGTGCTACTTGGATACCTTCTAATCCTGAAGATGTGAAACTAATAGTCGAGCAACTATTACCTATTCTTACGAGAGATCTTTCTGGAATTCAAAGGAATGATATTGGTTTAATCATTGATTCTTCGAATATTCTTGGTTATGGTGACTGGAAGAATATATTATTAGAAAGAATAGAGGAGATTCAAGATCCTAAAGTTTTGGATGCACTCCAATCATAATTGATTAATTTTTCAATTTCTCCTTCGCCCCAATATAGATCATCAGGTTTTTCTACACACCATCCTACTTCTGCAATTTTTTCATCTTCAGATTCCCAGCCATATGGTTCGGGTTCTTCATCAACCTCTACTAATACAACAATTCCTCCTTTGATGATAGAGTCATCTTCTGCAACAGCGATTCCTAAACATCCAGTCTCTTCATAGAGTTCTCTTAATGCTGCGATATCATTATCTTCTCCATCTAATTTTTCTCCGCCAGGTAATTCCCAACCTCTTTCTAAATGTTTAACCATCAGCCAACATGGCACGTCAATCGATTTCTTTGGTATTGCCCAAACAACTACCCATGGTTTCTCAGTTCTCATCTGTCATCTCCTCCATGATTTCCTTAACTAATCTTGTTCCCATTTCATTTCCCTCAGCCGCTAATTGCCTCGATAAGAAAAATGCTCCTGAAAGGTTGCCTTTCTCTCTGAGATTCGCTATTCTTTGATAAATATCCACGTTTTTCTCTTCATTATCTTCTGCATCTAAATTTTCGACATAATTTTTGGGAGTAGCCATATTCTGCATTTTTCTCAAAAATTCTACACGGTTCTTTACAATTGGTTCTTTCCAAGGGATGATTTTTTCTCCATCCATCTTTGCTTCCATTCTCTTCTTGTATCTATCTCTAACTTGCAATGTAGGGAAATATGTTTGTGCTTGATCNTAGCAGAACCATGCTTCATCATATTCCGCTCTTCTTTCATGCAATTTCCCAAGTTCATTCCATGTTTCATGATTCGAAGGTCTTTGCGCCAGTAGTATTCGTGATAGATGAATGAATAATTCTTCATCACCATTATCTCTTAATCTCTCAATTCTTCTTGAAAAAAGTACATTTGCTCTGACATCTCTCAAGTCTAATGTCTCTACTCTATGCTTGAAATTTTCGATTTGATTATCAATACCTAGTACATTTTTTGCCCATTTATCTGGGTCTAAAGGGTCAATTTCTAACCCTGCATGTAGCAAATCCATACCATTAGAAGTTAAATCTACATTCTTTAATTGATTTAGTAATTCAGGATCTCTCCCAAGTATTGTGAACAGTTCTTCTAAAACGGCTCTTACACCGTTTTCATCACCTTTTAGGATTTTTATTTTAGTTAGAGTTTGCCAATTTTCAGGATTAGTAAAGTCGTATAATACAGCTTGTTTAGCACTTTGTTCCGCCCAACTAATATTTTCATTATTTTCTGAAATCTTAAGGAATTTTTCAGCCTGACTCCTGTGCCTATTACCAAGACTCCTTCTTGGATGTTGTAACTTTCCAGTAATGTCGATATCTGCCATTTTTTAGCCCTCAAAGTACGGATTCATAGGGTGATTTATCAATACCTGGCGGTAAACTAGCATCCATTCCTATCTTACTAGTCAAACCGTCTTCCGATCTACTAGGGTCTAAACTAGATCCTTTTTGATTTGATAAGATGATTGTGTCTTTATCCGGTTGCCATCTGGTCATTAATGCCCATTCTACTCTTACGGGGTCAGATGTGTCTATATCTTCGTCTACTACTATTACTTGTTTCATAGAGGGATGTCCTTCTAATGCTGCGTGAATTGCCTTCATTCCATCACCCTTTTCTTGGGGTATGATTTGCACTACTGCTGATAGCCATCCACATCCTCCATCTGAAAGGTATACGTCACTGCATGGTACAACTTCTGAGACTGCGTTCTTGATTGTTGGAGCTCTTGGCATTCCCATCAGAGTTCTATGTTCAACCTCTCCAGGGATTAATGCATGGAATACAGGGTTATTCCTATGGTGTATTGCATTATACTGAATTACATTTTCTTGTCTAACATCGTCAACTGTTCCCGTAATGTCTACGTATGGTCCTTCATCATCTCTTTCAAGAGTTATTTGTGCTTCCATTGCATATTCTGCATTTGCAGGAACTTGTATCCCATTAGGTAATTCTACTAAATTAAGTGGTTTTCCATGTAATTTTTGGTGTAATGCTGCTGCAACAGTAAGTTCATCTAAATCGACAGTAAATGACATTGCTGCGGCCAACAATACTACTGCATCTGCACCATTAATAACTGCAATATCTACATTCTTTCCTTGGCTTGCAGCTAGATCAGTCATAGTTCTTAGGTGCCTAGGGACAAATCTTGAGACAGTATGGTTCCCATCTCTCAAAAATTGTCTATGGAATGACATATTCCTGACACCATTGTATTGAGCGATAATTACAGATGCTGATTGATATCTACCTCTATCTTCAGGGTAATGCCATGGTATTGGTAATTTTTCAAGATTTACTTCTTCTCTCGTATTTTCCATGACCGGAGCTAGTTTCGAATCTATTATCTCGGGTTCACATGGATTATTCATTGCCCATGCCAATATGTCAATCAGTTCACCAGGGCTGACATCGAATGTTTCACAGATTCTTTTTCTTGTAAGTACATTCAATGCTGCAGATTGATTAGGTGCTTCAGTTAGATTAGAAAAAATAAGAGGTTGATGATTTAGTTCTTTAGAACCATTCATTATTCCATGTATTACACTGGTCTCAGCATCTATTTTTTTCACATTAACAAGTAAATCCCGGAACGCCATATTAACAACCCGATGCCATTTCGATTTCAATGTTAGCGATGGATATTGCGTATTAGTGTCGAACTTCTACCTACTGCCTCCCCGTCATGCTCTTATACCAATGGTAGGTCGCCGGGATGTCTTAGAGGTGATATTACTTGGGTAGAGGACTTTTCTCCGGATCGAAAATGAAAAGTGACCGTCGTAAATATCGTTGGAAGGAGAAGAGGTTTCGTGACCGAGAGATCAAGAGACGCCAAGGTGGAGTTTTGAAGCACGACCCTCTTAACGGTTCGTCACAAGCTAAGGGAATAGTTATCGAAAAAGTTGGTTTCGAGGCTAAACAACCAAATTCCGGTATTCGTAAAGCTGTTAAAATTTCTCTAATAAGAACAGGTAACAAACTTACTGCATTCGCTCCAGGAGATGGTGCAATTTCATTCATTGATGAGCACGACGAAGTACTGGTAGAAGGTATTGGTGGTCCTCGTGGTCAATCTATGGGAGATCTTCCCGGTGTACGATACAAAGTAATCAAGGTTAATGGAGTATCTCTAGATGAGATGGTCCGTGGCCGTAAAGAAAAACCAATTAGATGAGGTGTATTTATGTCAGAAGAAAATGAATCTCCAAAAGATGCACCTATCGCTGGAATCGGTACTATGGTTTTCGGACGATGGGATGCTACAGATGTAACTTGCTCTGATCCTGGACTTGCACCATACATCAATCTAACAACTATTGGAACACCACACAGCGGAGGAAGACATGCTAACTCTTGGTTTGGTAAAGCAAAGTTATCTGTAATTGAGAGATTCATTAATAATCTTATGAGATCTGGAAAGTTTTCAGGTAAGAAACAACACTGTGCTAAAGCTTTCGAAGATGCTCTACAAGTAATCTCAGAACGTAAAGATGAAAACCCTCTTCAAATATTTATTAACGCAATTATTGAATCTGCACCTTGTGAAGAAACAACAAGGATCAAGATGGGAGCAGTAAGCGCTCCTAAAGCAGTAGATTCATCACCGAGCCGTCGTTTAGACATGGCTCTAAGGAATCTTGGAATAGGATGTGCATCTGCTACTGCCAAGAGCAAAAAGACACTTACAGAGGGTATAATCTCTGAACTTTCTAAGGCTGCAAGTGGGGACGTTGGTTCTTTTGCAGTTGGTAAGAGAGAAGAAGTTGAAAGAATTGCTTCTTCTGCTCGATGATAATTCTCGTCCTTCCCATATACTGGATAGTAATGCCTGTATCACTACGTGATACAATCGGCTTTATGAACCGAAGTTGGGTCGGGCGACTATCATAAGGTGATTATATGGGTCGTAAAGAAGACAATATACTGCGAGCAACAGAAGTAATGCATGTCAGAGAGAGAATAAGGAATCTTGCAATTGCGGCTCACATTGACCATGGGAAGACTACTCTATCGGACAATCTAATCGCTGGTGCGGGTATGATGTCAGAAGATCTTGCTGGTAAATCTAGAGTTCTTGATTTCGATCAACAAGAGGCTGCTCGTGGAATTACTATCAATGCAGCAAGTGCATCAATGGTTCACGATATCGATGGTGAAGATTATTTGATTAATCTAATCGATACACCAGGTCACGTAGATTTTGGTGGTGACGTTACTCGTGCAATGAGAGCAGTTGATGGTTGTATCATCTTGGCTTGTGCAGTTGAGGGAACTATGCCTCAAACTGAAACAGTTGTTCGACAAGCNTTGAAGGAGAAAGTACGTCCAGTTCTATTCATTAACAAAGTTGATCGATTAATCAATGAATTACAAATCGATGGCCCAGAGATGATGAAAAGGTTCGAAAAAATAATTCTTAAAGTCAATAAATTAATTGAGACATTCGCTCCAGCTGAATTAGCACGAGAATGGCAAGTTTCCGTACAAAAAGGAACAGTTGCTTTTGGTTCTGCATATTACAACTGGGGTATGTCTATACCTTACATGACAAAATCTGGATTGAATTTCAAAGATATCTTTGAACACTGTCATAACGATGAGCAAAAAGAATTAGCAAAGAAAGCTCCTGTTCATCGAGTTTTACTAGATATGGCTGTAGCAGAACTTCCATCACCATTAGTTTCTCAGAAATACCGTATTCCTAATATTTGGCAGGGCGATCTAGAATCTGAAGTTGGTAAAGCTATGCTTGAAACAGATCCTAACGGGCCTTTNCAATTAATGATAACAAAGATCTGGATGGATCCTCATGCNGGAGAAGTAGCTGTCGGTCGAGTATACTCTGGTTCAATTAAACATGGTGAAACTGTATGGGCAATAGGCGCTGCAAAAGCTGAGCGTGTTCAACAAGTTAGCATGATGGTTGGTGGAGATAGAATCCAAGTTCCAGAAGTATCAGCAGGCAACATTGCCGCATTAACTGGCGTTAAAAGTGCTGCAGCGGGAATAACTATCGCTAGGGATGCAGAAGCAACTCCTTTCGAAGCAATTAGGCATTACTCTGAACCTGTAGTTACTGTTGCGGTTGAACCTAAATCTATGAAAGATTTACCTAAATTCATTGATGCACTACGAGGTCTTGCTAAGGCTGATGCTTCTCTGCAAGTTACTACTAACCAAGAAACTGGTGAAGCACTATTAGCTGGTATGGGAGAGTTACATCTTGAAATTACAATTTTCCGTATGCAAGAAGAACAGAATATCAAAGTTAAGGTTAGTGAGCCAATTGTTGTTTATCGAGAATCTATTGAAAGAAACAACACTGGTCGTCCATTCGAAGGTAAATCACCTAACAGACATAATAGATTCTACATTGAATGTGAACCATTATCTCAAGAGGTAATTAATGCATTAAGAGAAGGTCACTTTGGAGACGGTCCTGTTAGAACTAAAGATGCTAAAGAAACTGGTAATAAGTTTGCAGAATTTGGTATGAATAAAGATCTTATGAGAAAGATATACGCTATTAATGGAACAAATGTTTTTGTTAATGATACTAAGGGTATTCAAAACCTTCACGAAACAAGAGAATTGATGATTGAAGGATTCAATGATGTTTGTAAGAAAGGTCCTACAGCAGAAGAACCTCTAATGGGAGTATTAGTACGTTTAGTTGATGCTAAACTTCACGAAGATGCAATTCATCGTGGACCAGCTCAGACAATTCCTGCAGTTCGTAATGCAGTGAAAGGTGCAGTTCTTAGAGCAGGTTCTGTGATTTTCGAACCTATGCAGAACATCCGTATCGATGCTCCAAACGATGTTATCGGTGGAGTTACTCGTGAATTAACAACTCGTCGAGGAATAATCGAAGACATGCCAGTTGATGGTGGTACAGCTAGTGTAATTGGTAAAATGCCAGTTGCAGAATCTTTCGGTTTCTCAAATGATATTCGAGCAGCTAGCCAAGGTCGAGCAGTTTGGAATACAGAAAATGCAGGTTTCGTTCAACTACCTGCATCACTCTTCCATAAAGTAACAGCAGAAATCAGACAACGTAAGGGTCTGAAGGAAGAAGTACCTGGTGAAGATAATTACCAAGCTTGAATTAAATTAGTTTAAACTAATATTTTTCTTTCTATATACTATCCCTAATAGAGCGGGAGCTAGTACCATGCTTGCTATTAATGATAATCCGATCATTATTGCACAGAATAAACCGAAAGTTGCAAAGAATCCCATACTTGATTGAGTGATAACTAGGAATCCACCAATATCTGATAATGCAGATCCAAATAGTGCTAGTCCTGAAGCACCTCCAACAATTTCAATAGCTTTCAAATTATCATGGCCATTTTCTTGTTCTTCTCTAAATCTTTCAACCACGTGTATGACATAATCAATACCTACACCCAATGACATTGCAGCAATAGCTACTGTAACCATGTTTAATCCATATCCTGCAATTTCAATCATACCATACAACCATATGATTACCAAAAATATAGGGGTAGTTGTAACAATAGCGATAGCAAATCCAGATATTCCCCATAATATGCTTAAGGTTAGTGTTAACAATGCAAAAATCATTGCTGCTTTAGCACTTACTAGAATATACATAATTCCTCCCATAAAACTCATTGCAGCAATAGTTTTTAGAGCATATGATGCTTTTTCATTCTTAATCATGTTAATTCTTTGATTCAGAGTGTCTTCGTCTCTGAAGCCCCACCATAATGTGATTGTGCAGAATACTATACCTAGAAGGAGTGTAGATTGCATTTCATTTTGCATTGAGTCAGCTGCAACAAATCTAATCACAGGATCTCCAGTTGGTATAGCCCATGTAATAGGATATTCTTCTGAAGCAAATGCAGTATCAATGTCNCCTCTCTCAACTAAATTTGAAGAAGATAAGTTTTGGAATGGTGCTAAGTCATCTACTAGTTGTACCAATGCTGGACCTACCTTGGCAAATTGTTCAGCATTGGATAAACCAAATCTCATTGTCATCCTTACGTATTTAGGAGTGTTTCCTGAAACATCTAACCATGGTTTCTCGTAGTCTAAGTCTGTTTCAGATTGTATATATTCCGAAGTTATTGAAGGTGGTAATGCTGGATATCCTCCACTTGCAGGTACTCCCCTTGTTAATATGAAACCATAAAGGAAAACTAGACATTCTCTATCTTCGAGTATTGGTATTTCCCTCATTCCAACACCAGGGTATAGTAAACTCATTGTTTCACAATCTAATCCCCCACCAATTTCTCCTGAGTCCCAGCCTGCTTCTTCGAATGGTGTGATATTTTCATACATTGATGCTTGTATGAACATTAGAATCTCATCTAAAGCAATTAATTCTACTTCTCCTGAAGGTGTTCTTGAAATCTGATCAGGATCTATTTCAGGATTATGTGAATTCATATTATCTCTAGTTAATCCAATTGCTTCGATAACCTTTGGATTAGCCATATCTCCTTCTACGAGTATGTAACCCGGTTCTCCATCAGTAAATCTTTCATTCACTAAGTAAACTCCCTGTGCGAAGTCTGATTCTTCATCTAAGAAATCATCTATTTGGAAATCCCCCTCTAATGAGAACATTAACGGGATTGCTCCTAGAGTTATTATCATAGCAATAATTCCTACTGTAATGCCTTTTTTCGTAGATTCAGATGTTATTTTAACTAACCATTCTTTCGGGATAAGGTGTAATTTTTCCTTTTTCTCTTGCTTTAATTTCCCCTTTCCTTCTAGCCATAAATCAGCATCTAATCTTACTAATGGAACCCAAAGTCCTGTCAGTAAGAAAGCAGCAGCAACTCCTAATCCAGCCTCTATACCAAATGATCTCAATGCAGCAATATCTGATGTTAGATTTGCAAGGAATGCAACAATTGTTGTTGATGATGTCAGTAAAATAGCTCTTCCTACGCGTGATATTGATTCTTCCGCCGAATCATTGATTGACTTACCTTTTTTCCTCTCTTCCTTGTAACGATGTAATGCATGCAGGCTATCGTCAATACCTAAAGCTAGGATTAAAATCGGTAATAGATTAGAAAACTGAGATCTGAATATGATTTCAAAGGCATATTTCTCACCAAACATAATTCCCCAGCCAATCAACCCTTGCATCCATAATAGGGAGAGGACTAGTCCTACACCAACTATCATAACATCAGATATTCTACGTAGACTTAGCCATAATAAGACAATAACGACAATGGCCATTAATACAATAAGGTATGCGCTAGAAAGTAATTCTCTATTTATTTCTACATTTGGTCCTTCACCAAGAAGTATAGTTACAACCAAATTATCTTGTTCGCGTAAATCTTCTTCTATAGATAAATATAACCATTCTACTGAGCAGAGAGGTATATTCTTTTCTTCTTTTTCTTTACATTCATCTATTGAATATCTTATTGGATTAGTAGATAACTCTACACCATCGAGATCATATCCCCATTCTGCACTTGCATTAATCCAAGTAAAAGTCCAGCCCTCATTCTGCATTCTTTCTCTGTCTAGATTCAGTATTAACCAAGCAGAGGATGCCGACCATCTTCCATAGCCCCAAGAATCAGTATTTATCTTTCCACTTTCATTTAAGACGCCACCAATCGGGCCGATAAGTGAACTACTATTATCCTGAATAAATGATCTATCAATTGAAAGGAATCTAAGGAATGCTCCTTTACTATTATTTGCCATTCTATGAGCTGCTAGGTCAATATGTTCTTGAGTAACATTAACATCATCAAACGATAGGCATTCTAAATCTCCACAATCGACCCAATTAGTCGGGGCATCTTCCATTCTCAGAGTTTCGGGATTAAATTGTGGCTTCGTTAGAAGCGACTGATCGGCCATAAAAACTCTGAACTCAGTTGCTAAATCCAGAACTCCCATGATGGGCTGTCCTGAAATTTCAGATGCAAAAGAGAGATAATACTCTGAAATTTCGTGATTTTCTAGAAAGGTTGCTTTTTCATCAATTTCTCTTAATACGGATAGATTTAGTATTCCACCCAATGGCTCAATTTGTCCAGAATTAATACCTGAAAAATCATCTACTTGATTTATTTCTGAAGGAGTATCTCCAAAGTATTGGGAATCTCTGACAAATAGTCCGAATCCCCAAATATTNCCTGCTCCTGANAACTCTTCTCTCATTACTTCTGCCGCTTCTAATTCTGGTGATTCTAAATTATATGATTCGACATCTATNGGTGTCAAAGTAGCGGCGAAACCTGGAATCATCAATAATGATAAAATGAATACCGCAACATGNACATTCTTTCTCTGAGGAATTAGAAAATCAGCGACTTTCTTGAAGTCCCTCATATCTTTGTGCAATGATTTCTCATATATCATTGGTTGTAATCAATCATAAGCCTAATTCTTTCAATTTTTCTAGCGCTGCTATTTGTTTTTTACTCAATTTTTCTGGTTCTAAGATAGAGAATTCTATGTCTAATGGCCCCCCATCATGACCATGCCCGTTCAATCTCCTTCTGTCTCCAATTTTACTTCTTGGAGGGACATCAATTTGTATTCTTTTATTATTAGGCGTTGTAATTTTTATTTTCCCACCCAGTATAATCGTCGTGTAACTTATGGGAGCATCTTGTATTAATCTACCATTTTCCCATCTTCTTCCTTCTTCGGCATCAAGTCTAATATTTATTATCAAATCACCAGGTTCACCATTCGGATGTTCATTCCCCATCTTGTTCAGCCTCAACTGTTGACCATGAATTGCTCCTGGCGGAACTTTAACGGTGATTGTAGATTCTCTCGTACTGACTCCTGATGCATTACATTCTGAACAATTCTTTGTCGTACCAAATGTTCCTCCACTGCATTTTCTACAAACCTTTAATCTTCTATGGTTGAATTGAATCTCTATTCCCCCGACAGCATCATCTAATGTGATATCTAATCCTGATTCTATATCGCTACCTTTTTGCGGTTGACTACTAGTTTGTCTTTGTGATCTCGAATTTTGAGGATTATTTCTGGGGGGGTTTCCTTGTTGTTGATTCNTTCCACCCATGAATTGTGAGAAAATGTCTCCAATATCCGGTCCTCTAGGGAATCCCCCTCCTCCGAAATTAGAAAATGGATTTCCATTTCCAAACATATCCTGTACTCTTCCTTGATTATCATATTCTTTTCTTTCTTCAGGTGTTCCTACCGTGTCATAAGCAGCCTGAATTGATTTAAATTTCTCTTCCGCAGCTGCATCTCCTGGGTTTCTATCAGGATGATATTGTCTTGCTAATTTTCGATATACTCGTTTTATTTCAGCATTTGTCGCATCTTTTGGAACTCCCAAAACTGTATACGGGTTATCTGCCATCAATACTACTAGACAGCCATCTAACTTCAACCCTATCGAATTCTAAATCTCACATCGATGCTCTGAATACCTATTGTTGCTTAGGCATAGTATGGCTATTGGTTGGGCTTGCTTTCGTAACTATGTTGAACACGCTGAAGAAATAGGGGGGGATATTACAGATTATCCACGTTTTTTTATCATGCCTAACACTTCTCATGTATACTCAGATAATGATGGTAATAACGTAATCAAGTTGATGAATGACACTGAACATGTAGATCATGAAGTAGAACTAGTAATAGAATTAGGCGATGATTTACTGCCTAAGTCTATGTGTGTTGGCTGTGATTCCACTAATCGTACTAGGCAAGGTCTTGCTAAAGAAAAAGGATGGCCATGGACTGAAGGAAAGTCATTTCGAGGATCTGCTGTTTTTGGAACATGGACTAAATGGAATCCTGATGTAATGGAAATTTGTTTATCTGTCAATGGTGAAGTTAGGCAACTGGCTACAACTAATCTAATGGTTCATGATGTTAATTCTTTGTTAACTCATCTCAATGAGTGGTATGATCTATCACCTGGTGACTATATCTGGACTGGTACGCCAAAAGGTGTTGGTAGAATGTTTGTGGGTGATGTAGTGAATGCATGGATGAAAGATTCCGAAGGCAATGTTGTAAGCAAACTCAATGCAAATTGCATTAATTAATTCTCGTTAATTGCATGTCTGTTAATTGCCTTAAAACTTCTAATGCTGGTGACGGTTCTAATCCATTTAAAATTTGATGTGCCTCTGAATGATACTTCATCGCTCTATCCATTGCGTAATCAATTGATCCATTATTCCTTAATTCGTCAACTGCTGCTTTGAGGTCACTATCTGAACATTCTCCTTTTCCATAAACTTTCGAGAATGCTGGTAAATCTTTACCACTATCTAGGGCATGGATTGCAATCAAGGTCTTCTTTCCTTGAACTACATCTGATCCTGCTGGTTTACCTAATGTTTCAGTATCTCCTGTAATATCAATTAAATCATCCATTAATTGGAAACATAGTCCTAATTTAAGTCCCCATTCTGCCATGTTTTCTACAGTTTCTGCATCCGCACCTGCTAATTTAGCTCCAGTTTCAGCACATGTTTCAAACATTGCACTAGTTTTTCCAGCAATCATTGAAATATATTCGTCTTCACTAACATATTCTCTTTGTTCAAAGTCAAAATCTTCTTGTTGACCTTCTGCTACTCTTCTTACCATTTCACCTATTGATTGAACTAAGAATTTTAGATTTACTGGACTAATTTCATCTGAATCAGCAAGGATTTCAAATCCTACTGCTAACATAGCATCTCCTGCATTAATTGCTGTTGCATCATCGTATTCGATATGTACAGCGTTTAGTCCTCTTCTTATTGGGTCTTGGTCCATTATATCGTCATGGACTAATGTGAAATTATGAATTATCTCTATACTTGAACCAAGCGTATAGTGGCCATTATGAGCCATTCCAGTAGCTTCACCAACTAGTCTTGGTAAAATCGCTCTATATCTTTTCCCACCACCAGTAAATAGGTGAGTCATAGCACCATGTAATCTCTTCTGTTTTATCTTCTTCATTGAATTCATGATTTCTTTTTCGACAATATCCTTATGTTTTCCCAATGCCATCTTAAGTTCTTGACCTGATGGAGATGTACTCATTAAAGATAATCTGCCACAATCAATTATTTTATCATTATTGGAATTAACCAATGAATCCATGTCAGGGTAGTGAGGTTCTATGAAATGTTTCCATATCATTCTAAACCATGGCGCGACAATCATATCTTTCCATTCGTTCTTTCCTTCTATCATTTCAATTATTTGTTGGTGATTAAGCCATCTTGTTTCTTTTATCTCATTTTCATTAATTGATAGTTCAACATTTGCTCTAACTATTAATACATGATCAATTTCATGTTCAATCCATTCATCGTCCCATCTGCAACTATATTCAAATCTCCCTATGTGATTATATTCCCATGCTTCAGAAATTTCCATTGGGATTCCTAGTTCTTGAAACATTTTTCTTTTACTAGCATGAATAACTCCTTCTTTTGGGTCACCATTCTCAAATTCGATATTTAGTGGATGGCTGCAGCAACTATTTGCCCAAATACCTGGGAATGTGATTTTTTCGATAGCTCTTTGTTGCATAAGAAGTCTGTTTTCAGAATCAAAAATAAGCACACTAAAGGCTCGGTGCCTGATTCCCTCTCCTCTATGGCAATCAATTTTACTAGCAGATCCTATAGCGTTATCTTGTTCATCTACAACTAAGCACATTTCTTTCATCATTTCCAATTGTGATGAATCTAATTTGTTCAGACTGCTATTTTGATACTCTTCTGCCATGTCTCTCATATCTCCGAGGTTGGCCACATATAATAGATGAATCATTAAATTACTTTAGTTCCAATGGTTTTACCTGTCTGGATTAGTTCCTGAATCCTTTCAGGTTTTCTTCCATCTAACATCCAAACATTTTCTACATTCAGACATATTTTACTAGCACTCTCTGCTTTCAGAAAAATACCCCCTGTGACATCATGTGATTCTTCATGAACTCCAGTTATTATTTGGTTTTTAGACCAAATAGGTATAAGTTCTGATCCTTCAACATTTGGAGGTTTGGTCATCAACCCTTCTGTATCACCTAAAAGAAATATACAATGGCTAATATCTTGTATTTCATTACATAACCTTACCATTAAGTCATCACCAGATAAGATACCAAATTCTCTTTCATCTAAAACGTCCACTACATCTCCAAAGGTAATTTGAATAGTTCCAGATACATTCTTTTCAAACCTACTAATGTCTCCATTGAAATTTGAACCTAATCCACTAGCCCATAATGACGGGGGGTGTGAACTCCCTGAGACGCCACATTGCTCTAAATGGTCTAAAATATATTTATTTAATTCTAACATGTCATTTCTTACTTTTACTACTGCATCTCTTTGCTGCTCAATTATTTCACTATTATATCCAGTAGCTAGACTCCATTTTTTGGCTTCTAGATGACCGAAAGAACCTGCTCCATGAACTAATATTACTGAATCGCCATTTTCTATGATCTCAGATAGGACTTCACAGACTGCTTTAATCCGGTTTTCTCGTATTGTTTTTAATTGAGTTTTATCAGTAATTAAGCCTCCACCTAACTTTATGACGATTTTAGAATTAGTCACGATAGAGCCTCATATGCTTCGAATCGTCCTCGGCATATTGCTGTATTCATATCTGACTCTGCTGAGATACTAAACGATGGGTTCATTTCTAAGTGTATATTCCAAAGATTATGGCGGAACATACAGAGATTGAGAAATTTCAGCGTTGGCTTCAATCACAATTAGACGATGTTCAATCTATTGAGGATGTAGACGAAAGAGAAAGGCGGCAGATCCAACTAGAATCTGCGATTCAAGAAGCTATTACTTTTCGAAATATTATGTCCTTAGTCCAAGACATAGCTCCTCCTTTTGTCGAAAGAGATTCTTCAGTTAGAGTGATTTCTGATGAAGAAGTAGTTAAGAGTTCTTCAGATTCTATCTGTTCCTCTTGTGAAAAACCTATAAGTTCAGATATAGATTTTTGCACCAATTGTGGTGAGTTTCTCTAATCACTCTTCTTCTTCGACCCATCGTGCTCTAGCAACTTCATATTCTGGATTATCGGTTGCAATGACACTCAAATACTGACTATCTACTGATTCTACTAGGTAAACAGTAACACCTGCATGCCAAATAGTTTCTCCGTCAGCAACCATTCTTGCAGTATCTACTTCAAATATTGTTGGTAAATTATAGTGTACCTTTCCTGCCTCTGCTGCAGATCTGATGCTTGCGGATAGGTGAACATGAGCTCTTCCACTAGGGGTTATTCCAACTTCTAACAAATTCTCAGCCTCATCTGGATTACATGGATAGAATAGTGATGGTGGAATATTCTCAGTAGGTAAATCTAATTCAATCTCTAGAGTGTGACCATATGTTGCTCTAATCATATTACCTCTTACTTCATAGCGTCCTTTGCCATCAGTTTCTGAAACAGCCCTAAAGTGATGAGGTCTGAGCCAATGGTATCTTCTTTCGTCTTGTTTCTTGAATCGACTAATTATATCTTTAACATCTACCCAACCATTGATATCCATTTCAAGATCGAATTTCTCTGGCGCATGTCTCAAAATCAACGCAAGTCTTCTAGCCAGACTGTCTCTTTCTCTCGATCTTAGTATAAATTTACCTTCTTCATTACATGCTGGACATAGGTTGTCATCGGAGTAATATCCGTGTCTTGTGCACTCTCTTATCATATTATCAGATACTTCGAGTGTAATTTCGTTCAAGAACCTCACGGTTGATATAGTCTCATATTATAATCAATTATTTGCCAATTATTATGTTGTATGGCGTGTCCCGATAGATATGAAGGCAGTAATTGTTGATTGGCTTAGGTCTCCTTTCCACAGAGCACATAAGGGTGAGTTAGCAAATGTTCGTCCTGATGAATTAGCTGGGCAAGTGATTAGAGAATTAATGAAAAGGAATAGTATTTCAGGTTCAATGATTGATGATTTAATCGTTGGTTGTGCATATCCTGAAGGTGAGCAAGGTTACAATCTTGGGCGCTTATTGGCATTTCTTGGAGACTTGCCTGATACTGTTCCTGGGACTACAATAAACAGACTTTGTGGTTCATCTATGCAAGCAATTCTTTCCGCAGCCGCACACATAGAAGTTGGATGGGGCGACTGTATCTTAGTAGGCGGTGTTGAATCTATGAGCCGTGTCCAAAGAAGAGGTTTCAATTGGAGCCCTTCTCCAGAATTAGAAGCTAAGTTTCCAGATGCGTACATGGGCATGGGAATAACAGCAGAGAATGTTGCTAAAGCATGGCAACAAACACGTATTGAACATGAAGATTTTGCTCTTACCTCTCACCAAAAAGCAGCATCGGCTCAATCGAATGGATTACTAACGGATGAAATCGTAAGTATACAAACAGATGATGGTATCATTAGCCAAGATGGATGTATTCGTGGTAATACTACTATGGAATCAATGGCTCGATTAAAGCCTGCATTTGGAGCTAATGGAATAGTCACAGCAGCAACTTCCTCTCCTCTAACTGATGGNGCTGTATTCATGATAGTCTGCAGTGAAGAATTTGCGGAGGCAAATAATTTGAATCCAATNGCTAGAATTGTTGCTGGTGCTGTAACTGGTTGTGCACCTGATGTAATGGGNATAGGNCCGATAGAAGCAACAAAGAAAGTTCTTGAAAGAGCAAATTGGGATATTAAAGACGTCGATATCTTTGAATTGAATGAAGCTTTTTCTAGTCAAAGTTTAGCGGTTATGAAAGATCTAGGGATTAGTCCAGAACTAGTTAATTTACACGGTGGTGCATTAGCAATTGGTCACCCACTAGGTGCTTCAGGTGCACGGATTACAGGTAAGGCCGCAAGTTTACTTCAATCAACGAATTCAAGCCGTTCTGTAGCAACTATGTGTATTGGTGGTGGCATGGGTATCGCTATAGCATTAGAAAAAATCTGAAAATATTATTCAGGCAAGATTATGTCTTACTTATTCTTGCGAACTGTATGAAAGCCCGCACATCTGCTGTACTTTCAGTTTTGTTGATGCTTCTATCAACAGTCCCTATGGTAGATGCGAGTGACTATGATTCAGATGGTACTCCAGATAGTTCTGATACAGATGATGATAATGATGGGGTTTTAGACTCATTAGATTCTTGTTCTCAAGGCACTACTGGTTGGACATCCACCAACATCACAGATAGGGATGGCGATGGGTGTAAAGATATGAATTCATTAGTATATTTTGAAGATACTGAAGATTGGAGTTATCAAAATTTTTCTTTTACTATTCTTCCTGGACAAGAATTTGAAATTTGGCACATTTGCTCACGGGGATGCATGTATGAAACTACGATTACAATGACAAAACCTGATACGACTCAAGTATTCTGGGGGCATCACGAGGTTTGGAGTACATTCGATGGAGAATATGTTTGGGAGACTACTTTTCTTGATCATATTAATTCTCGAGGCCATCTTTCACAATTTGAAGGAATTACTGGAAATGGTGTCACATATGGAGACCCAAATAATATAGGTAATTGGTCAGATCCTGGAACATATTCGTTAAATTTGACGGATCTAAATGAAGATTATCATGAAAATGGAATTGATGAGGATAATGGTGGTATCTCTATCTATGTCTATCTAGTAGGGGATGATGATGCTGAAGATTTAGATGATGATGGAGATACTAAATTAGATTATCTAGATGCCTGTATGATAGGGGAAATGAATTGGACTTCGAATTTTACAACAGATATAGATGATGATGGATGTAGAGATGGTACAGAAGATGATGATGACGATAATGATGGATGGAAGAATGAATTCGATGAATGTACTAATAGAGTTCCAACTATTACCGAAGGCCCTGGATCTGTGACCTATGATTTAGCCTCCAA
>JGI26060J43896_10000021_pt1 | contig 53318 bp, 40 predicted proteins | sample MarorgKNORR_S2LV_6_FD_43896 | JGI IMG/M metagenome (IMG submission 43896) | reverse complement strand
ACAGCATTATGGTTAGCCTCTGAAGGAAATGATTTTCTGACAGGATGTATCGTTGATGTAAATGGTGCTTCTTATCTACGATCTTAAAATAGTTTAATTCAATCCAACTATTTTTCAATTTATTTTAATAAGTGCATCTTCTTGGATTTAATTGATCCACCTATTTTTATCTGATATATATATATACCTGTTGGCATATCATTACCAAACTTATCCTTACCTAGCCAATTAACTTGATGAGAACCTTTATTTATTTCACGTTCAATCAGTGTTTTTACGTCTCGACCCATCAAATCGTATATTTTTATAGACACTAAGCCTGTACTCGATAGAGTAAATGGAATAATTGTTGAAGGGTTAAATGGGTTTGGAAAATTTTGTCCAAGATCAAATGTCTTTGGAGTAAAGGATTCATCAACAGACAAATCATTCGTTTCAAAATTACTTGAATACATTCCATTTCCATGCGTTGCTATTGCAATATATCCATCCGCAGGTCTACCAGCAATCATATCCACAACAATATTACCTATGGTTGATGAACCTTCTTGAATCCATTCAGTAGCTTTTCCATCTAATTTATCTGTACTATATAGACCTGTACTTGTACCAGCAAAATAACGATATTGAAATTGTAAAGGATAAATATATACAGATCTAACAGAAGGGCCAGATCCTTGTCCATTAAGGAATTCTTCTAAATTTCCACTGACGTCAGTCCACGACTCTCCTGCATTTTCAGAATAATAGATACTCTTTATATTATAGTTTGAAAAACTGGCCATAACCTTACTTCCATCATATGGATCTACAGAAATACTACTAATATATCCCCCCGCACCNATATTATTTGTTATAACAACTGAACTATCACTGGTATCTGAATTATCAAGCCTATAAATAAGTCCATTTGATGTTCCATAATATAATCTATGTGATGGATTAAGAAGACTTCCACCAAAGGCTGAGATATCACCACTAGCAGCACTCTTTTCTAATTTTTCCCATTTTGTACTTTCATAACTATTGCTACCATCACGTTTTTTATAATTCTCTAAATTTAAATACACATCATTGTTACGATAAAGATTATTACCTGCAGCATAATAAAGTATATGATCGTTAGAAGGATTTGAATATACTGGACTAATAAATAAGGCTTCATTTTCTCTATCAAAATCAGGAGGATATAAATAAGCCCAAGAATAATTACTATATTTATCACCACCACCATAGTTCCAATTAAACGGATTATTCCAGTCTTTAATCAACGTATAACCTCTTTGAGATGATAAGATGTAAGCTGTACCAAAATTAATAACTGAAGCATAAGCTCCATCACCACCACTAACTTGTGACCAAGGATTTTCTTCATTAAGCTTTAGTGACTCCCAAGTTCCATTATCTTGTGTCCCACCCATTAATAAATTTGGAAAGGTACCCGTCTGATCAATTGCAATAGTATAAAATTGAGTAGTTAAGTAACCATTATTTAAAGAATCCCATTTTTTACCAAATGCAGTAATGTCTTTCATTACATGTAAACCACCATCACTTGCAGAAAAAACCTTATTTGGTTCATCTTTATAAAGTAAAACATCATGTTGATCTGGATGATGATCTTTATGACCATACCCACCAAGTTGAAAAGTCAGTTCTGGTGTTTTCATTCCATCTGTAGAATAATAAAGATTTGTTCCTCCAAAATAAATAAAATTTTCATCACTAGGACTAACACGTACATGGAGATCATAGCCGCCTTGGGAATTAAAGTCATCAGGTAAGTTATTTGAGCGATCTTCCCATGAACCAATTAATCCAAGGCTATCAGGTGCAGAATGTTTGTATTTTAAAAAATTATGTCCATCATTGTTTGTTATTAAAACATATGCAATCGAATCATTTGATTCAGAGATATCTACTACGATCCTTCCATAATCAGTAGGAAAGTCATTTGGTGTTATATCTGCCCAACTATTACCATCTTCAGATCTAAAAATTGGTCCTTTCCTTTGACCACTTCCCAAAACTGCAATTAATAAGCCTGAATTATTCATATCTAGATCAGAGTATCGATTATTAGCTTCACCTAAAATTAATTGCCAGGTTAAACCTTCATCTTTACTTCTATAGATTGATCCAAATGATGCAATAAATACGTGACCAGTTATTGGATGCACTTTTATTCGCCATCCATAGTTTAAATGATTATCATAAGATTCTGGTGTATTTGTTGAAGTTGAAGCTAATAGTTCCCAATTAAAACCATTATCTACAGATTTATAAATTCCATCTCCTCTAAATGGTGCTCCTCTGGCTCCAGCAGAGTTTCCAGATAATTCACCCGTCGTCGCATACCAAATATTTGTCTTTCCATTTCTAAGGTCTTGTGATATTGAAGAAATACTATGCAATTGATTAGGCTTAGTCATCTTAGTCCAACTTTTCCCAAAATTAACAGAACGCCATATCCCACCAGATACACCACCAGCTATTATTATATTTGAATCCGCAACATCAATTGCTAAAGCTCGTGTTCTACCACCAACGTTATAAGGTCCTCTACTAGACCACTTTAAAGTATTATTCAATGAGTTAGTTTCAACTGACATTTGATTTCTAATAGGTAATGTCTTAGCGAAGATGAGAGCACGCTGTTTAACACCTTCAGGGATAAGATTGGTTTGAGGATCTTTTGATCTTAATAATTCAAACGCTAATCGATTATTAGGTCCACCCTCACCAATAGATTCATTGTTTTGAAGAATTGGCTTCCCAGGATTAATAGGGTCTTTATAACTATTCCACGAATAGAATAATAGAAATAATAATACTAAAAATAAAAAACTCTTGACCTCAATTTTATTAAGATCGGGGATTAGAGATTTATTTTTAGTGCTAAAGCTTATAATGTATTACCAAACCACATTCCAATGCACAATAAGGCACCGGTAACATTATGCATAATGATGGTTCCCCAGTTCGCGGGTTGTAATAATCTGTTATTATAATATTTATATAAAGTTTGAATAGCTCTAATTCCAAAATAAGCTGCCAGAAGTGAAGTCAAAGCTAAAATTGGGATTGTACCATTAATTGCTAAAATAATTATACTTAAAAATGCACTTAGAACCAAAGCTACGTACCCAGCTCTTGCTTTTTCAGGACCAAAAACGACAATAAGTGTATTCTTTCCTGTAGCTTTATCACTGTTATGATCAGGAAACTCATTAACATAAACAATTGCTGCAACTAATAAGCCAATAGGGATACCAACTAAAAAAGCTTCTGGAAGAAGAATCCCAGTCTGAACCAAAGCACTACCTGCTACCATTAATGGACCAAAATTCAACCCAATAATTAATTCGCCCAAACCACTCCTTGATGAAAAACGAAAAGGTGGCGCTGTATAAAATAATCCAGATAAGAAACCAATTAAACCCAACCAAAGAATTGACATACCTGCTTTTTGTATTAATGGTATACCCACAATTGCACTTAATGCAAAAGTGATAATAGCAACTTTAAGCATACCTTTAGGAGTTATTAGACCCATTTGTATGCTTCGACTACCACCATTTAAACCAACATTACTATAGTTATAATTAAGTTCATCAGTTCCACTCTTATGGTCAAAATAATCATTAGAAGTATTAGTGCCAATATGAAGTAATGAGCCTCCTAACAATGTCAACCCTAACCAGCCCCAGCTAATGGAAAAACCAAGCATTGATGCAACTGCTGCACCAGCAAAAATTGGGACAAAGGTAGCACTTAAAAAAGGTAATCTCATAATTACCATCCATGTAAAAATCTTAGTCATTAAACTAATTTTAGGTCTCACCTCATCAGGATTTTTATCTTTTAAAGGTGTTGTTACACCACAATAACCTATGTGGTTTCCATTATTATCTTTTGTTGGTGTAATCTTGATTTCACATGGAATCTCAGTCTTATCTTTAGCAAGAAAGACTGTATTTCCTACCCATTCACCTTTTTCAACTGACTCTTTAAGCCAATTTACAACATGCCCTAAAACAACTTGCCCCTCACTAAAATCACTAACCCTTATCTTACCAATTACATCTTCCGAAGTGTAACCAAACAAATCTTGAGCTCCTTCTGAAAATGTTTCAATCTTTCCATCAAGATCACAGGTAATTATACTTTTTATTTTATCAGACATTAAATATTCCTATTAATTATAAATATATTTTGAACGATATGAGCGTTTTAAGGTTGTGAAATTAATATATTAAATAAAAGTTTGCAAGATTTAACTATAGAGAATCTGTTGAAGTACTATCTATTTTAGGAACTTCACCCCAGTAAGTTGGTGAAGTGTTTAGTTGCCAGCTAATGTTTTCATTCGTTTGATAAACTTCAATTTCATCATTAACCCTAATATTGGAAGAAGACCATTCAGAGTTTGAATTTCCAACAATAATTTTACTTAATACTTTTTTATTATAATCTCTTATAATGAGGTGAGTTCCAGTACTATCACCGACATTGAACTTATCCCAATTATTTTTATTTTTTGAAACCATTGAAGTACGCTTTACTTTAAGAACATTATTAAAAAAACCATCAATTGAATTTTCTTTAATTATCAAAGTATCATTCCCTTTAATGCTCCAACTTTGGCCATCAAACAATAAACTTATAGTCTCATCTGCTTTAGAAATATCAATGATAAAGATATCTTCTTTATCTATTTCAAGTATTTGATTACTATTTGACCCAAGGTTACTTTGTTGTTTTGAGTTGATTAAAAAAATAATAATAAATATTGGTAGAGCTATAAAAAGCCATTTCATTTTATCCATAAAATTCCTCTAATAATGAACTTCTATTTTTTTGTTGACGCATTCTAATTAAACCAAAACCAACAATTAGTATTGATGGTAAAACAATATTTAACCACTTCCATCTTTTTTTAGCATCATCAGCTACTTCCTCTAAAGGTCTAGAAGTTATTTCTCTTGATCTCAATGCAATTAGATCGCGATCACCAATTAAATAATCAACTGCATTCATTATAAAAATTTGATTTTCTGGAGAACGCCCACCACCTTCATCAGTCATAAAATCAGAATCACTTACAAGAATCATCTGACTTAAAATTCCATTCGTTTGTATTTTTTCAGAACGAGCACTTAAAATTTTATCTGACTGATTAAAAATTCTTATAAAGGGGTTTTGATTTGGGTCTGGGTTCAAATTAAAATTTCCCCTCATTTCTCCTGACTGGTTCGAAGTAAAAAACAATGGCACTAAATTCACATTTTCAACTGCTGAAGAGTCCAAATTAATTTCACTTGCGAAAATCAACTGTATTTGTTCGAGACNTGATACTATTGCTTCATCTTTATTAAATGATCGAATAATTGGAAGAAGAGGGTACTCCATTGGAACATTCATTCTAATCGGCCCCATTTGTTGTTGAACACTTACTCTTCCACAAATTTTGTCTGTAACTAAATTTTCAGCAATCAAAAAGCCATATTCTTTTGTTAAATCAAAGATATTAGACTGAATTGGAAAGGCCTGTTGAACCTGAAGATTTGTCTTAATTTTAGTTTGAGTTAAAAATAAATTTCCTCCATTATCTAGGTAGTTCTTTAAATTAGCATACTCAGTTAGTGAAAGAGAATCAGAAACACCGCTCATTAACATTGCTGTTAAACCCGTAGGTAATTGTTCAGCTAAATTAATATTTTGAACAGTATAACGTTGGTTTAATAAATTTTGAATATTGGTAAACTGACTAGTTTGACCTTCGAACTGAGCAATACCAACCATTGGTTTATTAATTTCAACTAATTTCTTTATCTTTGAAGTTATCTCATACTCTAATCCAGTTGTTGTCTGAATTACTGGAAGCACTTCTTTTTTGTCCTCGTAAAGAATTACCATGCCCATAAGTACACGCTTAACTTCCATTTTATCATTTTCAATAACCTGCATTTGTACAGGCATCACTCCAGCTTTCTGTGCTTCTTGTTCAATATTTTTATCATCTTCAGGACGGAAGAATTCAAATCTAATATTTCCATCGGACAAAGCTTCATATTCTTCAAGGATATCTTGAAGATAACGTCGATTGTTTGCATACTCTCCGGGAAGATCATCTGAAAAGTAAACCTTCATAGTTAACAGATCATCAACCTGTTCAACTACAGCTTCACTAGAAGTTGATAATGAATACATATTATTATCTGTTAGGTCCCATCTAAAAAACCAGTTTCTTGAAATTGCATTTAGTAAAAACAAAATAATAAAAAGCAATAAACCCGGAACTAGTACAGATTTTTTTAAATCTATATTTTTTAACCAATCAATCATTTATTTCCATCTCCTTACTTCAAGTGTTTGAATTGTTAAATAGATAAAAAATCCAATCATAGATAAAAAGTAGATAATATTTCTAGAGTCAATAACTCCTCTTGATATATTTGAAAGGTGATAATCAATTGCTAAAAATTGAATTATTCCAACAATAGATTGTGGAGCAAATACTAAAGTTTTATCCAACATATAAAATACAAGTACAAGAAATACTCCAATTATAAATGCAACAACTTGGTTCTCAGTTACACTACTAGCATAAATTCCTATAGCTGTAAAAGTTGCACCCATTAATGCTAATCCTAAGTATCCACTAAATATAGCACCGAAATCAATATTTGTTCCAACAGCAACTAGCGTAATAAAATGGATTGATGTTGCAAGTAAACCAAGCATTATTAAACTCAATCCTGCCAAAAACTTTCCTATTACAAACTCATATGTGCTCAAAGGCATGGTTGAAATAGTTTCCATTGTTCCTATATTATTTTCACGTGCAATTAAGCCCATTGAGACCGCAGGAATGAAAAATAGATAAACTANCGGAATCATATCAAAAAGAACTCTTAGATCTGATTGGCCAAAAAGAAAAAATGTATTTGTAAAAAAATAGCCACTAACAATAGCAAAAATCACCAGGAAGATATAAGCCATAGGACTATTAAAAAAACTTTGAATTTCTCGACGAATTATAATTCGAATATTAAACATCTTTATTACTCTCCATCGTTAAATCTCTAAATATATCTTCTAAATTAGTAGTCCGTGGGTTCATCTTTAATATTGACCACTTATTTTTAACTGCATATTTAAAAAGTTCTTCTCTGGGATCTTTATTCTTTCCATACTCAAATTGAACACTTTGAATTCCATTGGATTCATTTAATGAAATATATTTTATACTAGGCAGCTTAGCTTGAATATGTTCTATCGATTCAGCACTCGCTCCTTTAATCTCCATATTTAAAAGTATATTACCCATAAAATCACCCATTAATTCATCGCTAGTTCCATTAGCTACAATTTTACCATTGTTAATAATAATTATTCTATCAACGGTTGCTTGAATCTCCTGTAAAATATGACTAGACATAAATACTAATTTTTCTTTACCTAAAGATTTGATCAATTTTCTAATTTCAACAATTTGATTTGGATCTAAACCTGTAACAGGTTCATCTAAAATTAAAATTTTTGGATCATGAATCATTGCTGCCGCTAAGCCAATCCTTTGTTTATACCCTTTTGAACAATCCGAAATAGTTTTATGAACTACCCCTCTAAGTCCACATTGTTCAACAACACGAGCTAAAGCTTCTTTAAACTGTTTTCCTGTGACTTTGCGAATACCTGCAAGAAACTCAAGGTATTCATAAACTCGCATTTCAGCATACAAAGGNTTTAATTCAGGTAAATAGCCAATTTGTTTTTGTATTTCATGAATATCATCAATTATATCCATTCCATTCACTTTAATTGATCCTGCAGATGGAACTAGGTAACCTGTAATCATTTTCAAGGTTGTTGTTTTACCTGCGCCATTTGCGCCTAAAAAGCCAACTATCTCACCATCTTTTAACTCAAAAGAGATAGATTGCACTGCTTTTACAGAACCATAGTTTTTTGATAATTCTGTGACTTTAATCACTTTTATATTATCTCCTTCATTTAATTTTTTTTAAAAAATAAATTACTAATATTTTTTTAAAGACGTTAAAAAGAATTAAAAAGTACTGNCGAAATTATAATAAAGAAAAAAATATATCAATTAATCTAATAAATATAATTTATCTGANATTTCTTTAATCATTTCAATATGAATTGGTGATGATCCACAACAAGAACCAATAATTTTAGGATTCATACTTAAATATTTAGATATGATTTTTCTAAAATCAGTTTCTTGGACTTTTTCTTGAATCTCTCCATCTGGCTCAGGTTCAGATAAACCTAAATTTGGATAAACTCCCCAATTATTAGACCAATTATTCTTAATTAACTCTAATGTTTGATTTGTTTTAGCAATTGTATTACAGTTTANCATTAGAGAATCAACTTTTTTATCAGCAATCATAAANACATCATTAATATGGTTACCTGATAGAATATGATCTTTATCTTTCATTATAAGACTTAACCAAATTCTATGATCTAAATTTTTCACAGTTTCTAATGCAATCTCTATTTCCTCTAGATGCCCCATTGTTTCAAAAAGTATTACATCAACTCCCGCATCTAAAAACCAGTTAATATTTTCACCATAGGTATCTTCTGTAATACTACGACCAGGGTATAAGGATGAATCATAACAATCTTCAATTGAAGTTAAAGATGCAGCCAAAATCTTAGGATTTGATTCTCTAGCTAAATCAACTGCTTTCATTAAACTTGTTCTAGCTCGATCTTTTGAAACTTTATGAGATAATCCTATTTTACGATAGGTCCATGTTGTTGTTCTAAATGTGTTCGTTCCTATAATATCTGCCCCTGCATTTACATAATCTTGGTGGACTGCTTTAACAACTTCTGGATCAGTGATATTTGTATCTGCAGACCAAAGTGGTAAAGGCATCTTTAAACCTCTGTCCATAAGCTCTGTGCCCATGGCACCATCCATAATTAATGGAAAAGATGTCACTATTATATTTTACTTATTTTAGACTATTGATTAAGAAATAGGTAGTCTAATGCTAATTGAGCCATAGATTTCATTCCAAATTTCAAATTTCTTTCATCAGCAAAAAAATAAGGAGAATGATTAGAAGAGGCTTTTGAAGGATCCTCAGAAACTCCATTGAAAAAGTATAAGCCAGGAGCATGATCAGTAAAAAAGGGGAAATCTTCAGCGCCAGTCACAAATGGTCTGACAATTACATTCTCATCACCGTAAACTCTTTTAAGCGATGGAAGCATTTGTTCAGTTAATGAAGGCTCATTATAAGTAACTTTTGCAATATTACTAAAAATTTCTACTTCGCCTANTGCTCCAGAAGCACTGGCTATCATTTTAACTTTATCTCTGATACTTTTGTGAATTTGCTGACGAATATCTTCTTGAAATGTACGAATTGTTCCTTCCATAACCACTTCTTCGGGGATAATATTATTACGAACTCCGCCATGTATGGATCCTATCGTAACAACACCAGGAACAGCCGTTATATCAACTTCACGCGCCATAATTGTTTGAAGAGACATAATTATTTGAGATGAGACTACAATAGGATCAACTCCACCCCATGGTACCGCTCCATGAGTTTGAACACCCTTAATAGTAATTTTCATTCGTTCTGCTGCAGCCATTGTTGGACCTGAGCGATAATAAACTTTGCCCACATAACCAGGCCATGCATGCAATCCAAAAATTGCATCAACTTTTGGATTTTTCATTACACCTTCTTCAACCATATATACCGCACCACCTTTTTCACCTAATGGCGCTCCTTCTTCTGCTGGTTGAAAAATAAATTTAACAGTTCCTGGAAGATCTTGTCGCATACTTGCTAGTATTTCTGCAGCCCCCATTAAACCAGCGATATGGTTATCATGCCCACAAGCATGCATTACGTCAACTTCCTTACCTTGGTAAATACCCTTCGCTTTTGATGCAAAAGGAAGGTCAACCTTTTCTTTCACTGGAAGTCCATCCATATCAGCTCTTAACGCAACTACTTTACCTGGACGACCTCCTTTTAATAAACCCACTACTCCCGTGTGTGCTATTCCAGTTTGAACCTCCATACCCAATGACTTTAGATGCTCGGCTACTTTTTCAGCAGTTCTGAATTCTCTGTTTGATAATTCAGGATTCTGATGAAAGTCTCTTCTCCATTCAATTACTTTTGATTCAATACGATCCGCTATTTGATCAACTTGATCATTAAGTGTTTCAGGAGCTTGAGCAAAAACAATAGTAAGGTTGATTAACCAAAAAGTCACTTGTTTCATTTTTTTTGCTTTCAATTAGTATTTCTTTAATTCACCGTCACGACGTTTAGCTTTTTTAACCATATTTTCTACATCTTTCAAAAGTTGCTTTGCATCATATATGATACCATCTTTAATTGTATACTTAATACCACCAACTCTTTCAATTTCATTCTCATCATTAATTTTAATAGCTCCCGTACCATAAAGAACTTTTAAGTTAGCAAGTGGATTCTCATCTACGATTACAAGATCTGCTAAAAGGCCTTCTTTCACCATTCCAAAATCCACTGGAGTTCCAAGTGGCTTATGAAGAGTTTCTGCACCGTGTAAAGTTGCTGCTCGAATAACCTCAAGGGGATGGAACCCAGCTTCTAGGAGTAGTTCTAACTCTTCAATGTAACCAAATCCATATAGTTTGTATATAAATCCACTATCAGAACCAGTGGTAACACGGCCACCTGCATTNTTATATTCATTTAAAAATTGCATCCAAACCTGGTAGAATTTTTTCCACGCTACTTCATCTTGTGTAGTCCAATCAAACCAGTAGGCACCATGAGCTCTGCGACTAGGGGCAAAATAATCCCATTGAGATGGCAATGTATAAATATCATGCCATTCATCATTTCGAGCTCTAGAAACATCTCTTCCAGCAGCATATATTGTCATGGTTGGATCCATCGTCATATCCAAATCAATCAATTCTTCCTTGAGTGACTCCCATTTTTCACCATTAGGTTTTACTAAATTCCATTGGCGAGCTACTTGACCAAATCGATGCTGTTCATTCGCATAATTCATATCGACTGGCCATGGCTGAATATCATTATTTTCATACATTGATTCAAAAAGACCATAATAGTGAGTTTGAGTGCCAAGTCCAAGCCTTGCAGCATCAATCGTGTTCATTCTTGCTACGCCAGTTTGACCTAAGTGTGCAGTCGTACCTAGTTTATGTTTTTTTGCTTCATCAATTAAAGCAGCCATCACACTAGGCTCATATGCTGTTAGCTTTAATCCATCAATTCCTTTTTTTGCTGCATATTTTACCCATTTTCGTGCGGTCTGTGCATCACGAACAGGGCCACCCTTCCAATCCTTGCCTTGTCCTGCACGCTGATAAGCCCAAATTCTTGGAGCTGTAATTTCATTATTAGCTGAACGTTCTTTTTCACTTAAAGTAAATTCAAGTGAACCAAGCCCAACTCCTCTTACTGTTGTCACTCCATGTGCAAGCCATAATTTATAAACATATTCTGTCTCTGGTGCTTTTTGAACACTTCCAGCATGTACATGCATATCTGCAAATCCAGGCATAACATATGAACCATGCGCATCTATTTCAAAATCTCCTTTTTTCGGGCGTCGATCTTCATCAATAGGTACACCGGGATATCCAACTCCTACAATAGATGAGATACGATTACCTTCAATAACAATATCCACAGGACCTCTAGGAGGACCGCCAGCACCATCAATAACGGTAGCACCTCTTATTACTAATCTCTTAAAAGGTCCTTCTCCTTCTGCCCTATCTGGACCCGGAGCAATTCCCTTACGATCAGTTTGAGCCATTGAAAAAGAACAGATAAATACTAAGATAGATAGTTTTCTTAAAAACATAGTTTCCTCCTCAGAAATACTTTATTCACATATTAAATTGATATTTTATACGCTATTCAATATACTCATGCTTTATATGATAATTCATCAATCCTTTTTATAAACTTATTATAAGTATTCACCTTACCTCTTTTTTTAGCTCCATTAGCATAAATCTTTAATTTTTTTATAAGCATATTCTTCATTAAGGTTTGCTGCTCATGAGGAAAATCTTGTTTAATTAATTTTTCTAATGACTTAATATGATACTTTTCTGTTCCTTCACTGTTTTTTGAAAGTTGGTCATGATGGCCACCATATTTTATTATCAAAGGTTTATCAATATATAGAACTGGATTTTGAGAAGTGACTCGTAACCATAAATCATAGTCTTCACATATAAAAAAATCTTCATCAAAGCCTTCCAATTTTATAAGGAGCGTTTTTTTGCAAATAACAGTAGAAGGTGAAATACGACATTTATCTAGACATTTATCAAAAATAAGCCCGCCAAACTTTTGGTGACTGTTTTTTTGTTTAATTTTATTTCCATTTCTAATCCATAATTCATTTGAATGACAAAAGTTAATTTCTGGTTCTAACTCAAGTTGAGTCACTTGTTCTTTTAATTTATTATTTACCCACTCATCATCGGAATCTAAAAAAGCAATCCAATTAGATTTAGCAGTAGTTATTCCTACATTTCGTGCAGCACTTACTCCACTATTCGACTGAAAAATATATTTTAGATCAGGATACTTAGAATGAATAAACTCTGATGTACCATCATTGGACCCATCATCTACAATAATTATCTCATTTACTTTTATTGTTTGATTTAAAACTGATTTTATCGCTCTTTCTAGATAAATAAGGCGATTGAAGGTTGGAATGACTACTGAAATTGAGAATGAATTATCCAAATAATTTAGAGGGGTAAAGACCTTTCTCCACTAATTTTTGAATTTGACCAACTACATATGGTTTATCTTCTTTATAAGTAACACCAAACCAGGATTCCAAACTATTTAAAATATGAACTGACTCCTGACCTGATTGGATTAAATCATTTATAACAGAAGGTATTAAATATTCACTTTTTAATTTAGAGCCTTCTTCTTTTAAAAAGTCAATGAACCTTTTTTCAAGATAATCAAATAAAATTGGCGTAAAACCCCACATATTCATTGATACCGGTTCATCTCCATTTAGTAATTCACTATTACCTGAAGATATTTCATTATTCTTTTTTTCTAAGTTGCTAGTTTCAACTACTGTATTAAGTTTATTATCTATTACAGTACATAAACCTCTAGTGACACCTCCAAAAATTGATAAAGTATTTTCAAGACGGAATGTTACCATACTAAAATGGTTTTCTTCATTTTGATAGTAATTAGCTATTGTTTTAAATGACTCAGTACCATAAAAATCATCTCCATTTATAACAACAAATGGCTCATTAATATAAGGCTTTGCAGAAAGTATTGCATGCCCAGTACCCCATGGTTTCTCACGATTATTTGGAGGACTAAATCCTGAAGGAAGATAATTAATATCTTGATAAGCAAACTCTAAATCAATTAAATCTAAATATTTATTAGTTATTTGGGATTTAAATTGAGATTCAAAATCATTTCTTATAATAAATACAATTTTAGTAAATCCAGCTTTAATAGCATCATATACTGAATAATCAATAATTGTTTCACCACTCGGCCCCACTTGATCTAATTGTTTTAAACCGCCATATCTTGATCCCATTCCAGCAGCCATTATTAATAAAGAAATATCTCGCATTAGTATAAACCTACTTTAATATATCGTTAATTTAAAAACTTAGACCCCTCGTCTGAGAAAACAATTTGAGCTTTACCATCTACACTATTTATAGCTTCTACAACATTTTCAGCGTTATTCGGTGAATAAGCAAACATGCATCCACCACCACCTGAACCATTAATTTTTGCACCCAAAGCACCTGCATTCATCGCAGCATCAATCATTCTCTCTATTCTAGGAGTACTTACTTTTAATTTTTCTCTTAAAATAATATGGTGTTTGTACAAAAGCTCACCTATTAATTGTTCATTGATTATCTTTTTTTGTAACTCAAGCAAAGCTCTCTCTAATAATTCTCTATTTTTAATCGTTGCAAGATATAATTCGACCTCACCCTTAGTTAAATCAGATAAATCTATATTTTCGTCACAAGAATGAATATTAATTAATGGATTTTTATTAATTAAACTTTTAAATAATTTTTGTCTACTATCTCTACATCGTTTCAAAATTTCAAATGTGTTTTTTGATTCACCTGAATTTGCTAAAATAAAATTTCCTAATTTTGGTTTTAATTTTTTAATTGTTATACTTGGTTGGGACTCCAAATAAATTAAATTTCCCATAGCTGTAGAATACTGATCCATCATACCTCCTGGTTCATTGAATTCAGTCACTTCTGCCTCGAATGCTAATTCTCCTATTTTTTTTTGATCCCAATCTTTTGGATCATCGGCAATTTTTGATAGAAAATGAATCCAGCTTACGTTTAATGCTGATGAACTACTTGTGCCAGCATTTATAGGAATTTGACTTTTTATTTCACATTCAAAACCATTTGAGAATGTTAAGCCATTTTTTTGACATATTTTTATACCACTTTTAAAATAATCTCTTGGCTTACTATATTTTAAATCACTCAATAAAAAAAATTCAGTCTCTTTAAGATCTGATTTTAAAATGACAACTTGTTTATCATTACGTTTTTTTCCGGTAATACTGATTCTCAAAGAGATAGCCATTGCAATAACTGGTAAACCAAGATAATCTTGGTGCTCACCAAAAAGACATATTCGGCCAGGAGTTGTTACTTCCAAGTACGAAATAATCCGATTGAAGCAAAGATAGAGATGGTAATTAATAAAAACCCTGTTGAATCATTATATATTAATTGACCTACACCAAGTAAAATCCCATAAACTGCAATACTACCTAATATCATTGATAAAATACCTTTAGGTAATGGCCACGGTTCTGCTGATTTACCATCATAGTAGTTTGTCCAACCAGGACCACCAGGATTCACTTTTTTAACAAAATTTCTCAAGGTTTCTTCATCTTCTGGTGGTGTGAAATATGTCGCAATTACCCAAACAATAGTTGTAAGAATGGAGCCAATAACAATTTTTTGCCATCCTTCTAAACCAGAATCAGTAAAATTAAAATACCCAGCTATTAAAATTGAACTTATCATAGCAACAATTTCAGTATAAGCATTTATACGCCACCAAAACCATCTAAGTATATAAATAAGACCCGTACCTGCACCGATCATAAGTAAAAGAGTAAACGCTTGTCCAGCGCTAGTAAGTAATAAACCCAATCCACTTCCAAGAATTATTGAAATAACTGTAAAAATACGAGCTGCTTTAATTAACTCAGATTGACTAGCATTTTTTTTAATAAATCGATGATAAAAATCGTTAACTAAATAACTTGCCCCTAGATTCAGCTGGGTACTCATTGTACTCATAAAAGCTGCAATCAAAGAAGCTGCAACTAAGCCAAGTAAACCTGAAGGCAATAATGTTAACATTGCAGGATAAGCAACATCATGGCCTAATTTATCTGCTGGTAAATTAGGAAATGCTTTTTGGATATCACTTAATTCAGGAAAAATAATTAGTGATGAAAGAGCAATTAATATCCATGGCCATGGTCTTAAAGCATAATGGGCAACATTAAACAAAAAAGTGGCTCCAACGGCATTTTTTTCATCTTTAGCTGAAAACATCCTCTGAGCAATATAACCTCCACCTCCAGGCTCTGACCCTGGATAATAACTTGCCCACCATTGGACTGCTAAAGGAACCAATAAGACTGGCACCCATATGTTTGGGTCAGAGAAGTCAGGAAATAAAGCTATTTTGTCTACAACATTTGCATGCGAAACTAAATTTGATAATCCTCCTATTTCAGGTAATCCTAATATATATAACATTCCCCAAATTGAACCAATCATAGCTAAAGCAAATTGCACAAAATCTGTAATAATTACTGCTTTTAGCCCACCCATAGTGGAGTAAATCAATGTTATTGAACAAGCAATACTCAACGTTAACCATCCTGGTAAACCTAGTACAATTTCTCCAAATTTTATTGCTGCTAAGCTAACAGTCCCCATCACCAATACATTAAATACAAGGCCAAGATACAATGCTCGAAAACCACGTAAAAATGCTGCTGCTTTTCCACTATAACGTAATTCATAAAATTCAATATCAGTTAGAACACCTGATCGACGCCATAATTTTGCATAAACAAAAACTGTTAACATTCCAGTAAGTAAGAATGCCCACCAACTCCAATTACCAGAGACACCATTTTGCCTCACTAGATCAGTTACTAGATTAGGAGTGTCTGTTGAAAAAGTAGTAGCTACCATGCTAATACCTAATAACCACCAGGGCATATTTTGACCAGCAAGAAAGAAGGATTTAGTATCTTTACCTGCTTGTTTAGAAGCCCATATACCTATGGCCAGTGAAAAAATAAAATAGCACCCAATAATAAACCAATCTAATGATGATAAAATCATTTAATATTTTTCATTTAATCCAAAAATAGGCATGTTATTTTTCCATTTACCTCGAGTAAAGTCAGGAATTTGAATTGATGCGCTATTTAATTTAATTGATTTTTCTGAAAGAGGTACAACTACGCTCATACTTACAGCATCATAAACATCAATTACTGGAGCTTTATCACCTTTTAGAGCCTCTACAAAAGCACGAACAATAAAAAAGTCCATCCCACCATGACCTGAGCCAGCCGCTTGTTTTTCAAATTTTTTCCAAAGCGGATGATCATATTCTTTCAAATAAGATTCATCTTTTTCCCAACGGTGAGACACTGGACTACGACCCTCAATGTAAATTGATTTATTATCTTTCATCCAGATGCCTTTTGTACCTTGGACTCTAAAGTTTAAGCTATAAGGTCGTGGCGAATTAGTGTCATGACTTAGCATAATTGTTTGTCCATTAGCACATTTTATTACAGTAGTAACAACATCACCTAACTTAAAATTTATCTTTGCATTAGGATGATCTTCTCCTCCATTCTTAACAATATATTCATGAAGACCACGCGATTGTGTAGCTGTAGATGTTAAATGAAGCATTCGATTACCACGATTAATGTTTAACATTGGACTTATAGGCCCCAAACCATGCGTTGGGTAAAGATCTGCATTTTTATCTACCGAATGTTGAGTTCGCCACCTTGCTTCAGAGAATCCTTTTTCATTGAATTCAACTCCTCCTCCATAGGCTCCTTTTCCATCATTAAACTTAACGTGTCTTAAATCATGCTGGTATCCTCCTTGACAATGTAATAGCTCACCAAAAAGATCTTTTCTGACCATATTTAAAACAGCCATAATATCTCTACGATAATTTACATTTTCCATTATCATACATAGCTTACCAAATTTTTCAGATGTATTTACCAAATCCCAGCATTGATTAATTGTCAGTGCCGCAGGGACTTCGGTACCAACATTGCAGCCATTTTTCATAGCTGCCATAGCCATTGGGTGGTGCCACTCCCATGGTAGCAATATAAACACCATCTAAATCCTCATTTGAAAGCATATTTCTAAAATCTTCTGGTCCCTCTTTATAAACTTTTGGTTTAGGGCGACCCTGTTTTTCAAAAACATTTAATACATCATTAATCATTTTTTCATCAATATCACAAATGACTGGAATATCTACATCTGAACGATCTAATAAAAGTTTTGTCATCCACTGCCCACGTAGCCCCGTCCCAATGATTCCAATTCGTAACTTATTTGATGATATTGCAAACATAGATGATGGAAGAAATGATGCCGTTGTGGCTAAAGCAGTTGTTTTAATAAATTTTCTACGATTCATTGAATATTTCATTAATTATATCATTTTAATTGGGGTTTATTTTAACTCAAAATAAATCCATCTTTCAATGGATCTTCAGGGTTTATCCAGAATGTATTTTTTCCAGTTATAAATGCATTTCCACTTACTTCAGGAATAACTGATGCATAGTTACCCAATTTTGTCGTTTTTGCCACTTTTACAGCAAAATTAGAACCTAAAATACTTTCTATTATTAAAGTCTCTCCTTCATCAATTTCATCCCTAGCAAAATGAATAGCTGCTCGTGCGCTTACACCTGTTCCCGTGGGGCTTCTATCTAGTTCACCCTCCGCAAAAATACAAACGTTTCTACTATGATTTTTTAAATCTTTAGGTGGACCAGTAAATATTGTACCATATAAATAGTTCATCTCTGGCTCAGTTGGATGATTCATTTTAACAGTTTCAATTATTGCACGTTTAATTTGCATACCAGTTTCAATGAGACTTTTATAATTTTTTTCACTACAATCTAATCCCACTTGATTTACATCAACAAATGCATAAAATGCACCACCAAATGCCAAATCATATTTAATCCTACCTATTTTGGGGAGATTGACTTCTGCATTTAACTCTTGAACGAAGGACGGAACATTTTGAAATCGAACACTAATAACTTTACCATTTTCAATTTTTGCAAATGAACGTATAAAACCTGAGGGAACATCCATGCGAACTTCTGTCTCTGGTTCAGTCATTGGAATCAAGCCTGCTTCAACAAATACTTTGGTTAAGGCTATAACAGCATGACCACAGCCTGTTGAATATCCTTCATTATGAACAAAAATAACACCAAAATGAGAATTAATACTGTCTGGTTCTACAATAATAGCTCCATACATATCAGCATGACCTCGTGGTTCCCAAATAAGTGCCTTGCGAAAATTATCAAAATTTTCTTTTGCATTTTTTCGCTTTTCAAGAATCGAATTTCCTTTTAACTCAGGATAACCAGAGATAATAATTCTAAGAGGCTCTCCACCTGTATGAGCATCTATGGTCTGAATCTCATACCACTCTTTTGGTGGAACATACCTTTTTATTTGACTCAGATTAATCAATGAAGCCCTTATTTTGAAGCTATAGTAAGTAAAATATAGATTCCTACGGTAGTAGCCATAATAGCCATGGAAACATTTTTTGCATTTGTCCATGGTGTCATATCTACTGGCGCAGGAACTCTTTCATCACTAATAGCAATCTCTTCTTTTGATTTAGGTTTTATTTTACCAATGAAGAGCATTAAACCAATTGCTGCAATGAAACTAATAAAATAACCATGTAACCAATGTAACTCTCCAGCTCCATCAGCAAAAAATATTGGTACATCTTTAATATTAACAAAACTAAAGAAAGCATAAAATAGCATTCCAACGACCATGCCCACTTTTGCTGCAATTGCTGGAACATGCTTTGTAGTAATACCTAGTAAAAAGATTCCAATAATTGGAACACTATACAATCCATTTACTTTTTGAAGGTACTCAAAAATTGACTGCATTTGATCCAACATTGGTGCTATAAAAATAGATGCTATCGCTAATAGAATACCAAATTTTTTACCCACAGCTACTATTTGTTCTCCACTAGCTTTTTTATTGATATAGCCTTTATAAAATTGTAGCGAAAAAAGCGTAGATGCACTGTTCAAAGCAGAATTAAAAGAACTAAGGATAGAGCCCATTAGAACTGCAGCAAATAAACCTAGTGACCAGTCAGGGAGTACATGTCTTACTACCGCACCATAGACCTGGTCCTGTTTATCAATATTAAGATCTGTCATATGAAGTGCTATAATACCAGGTAAGCATAATAGTAAAGGTCCAACTAGCTTCATAGCCGAAGCAAAAAGAACACCTTTTTGCCCTTCTGCTAAACTTTTAGCTGCCATTGCTCTTTGCACAATAACTTGGTTAGTTGACCAATAAAATATTTGAATAAACATCATTCCTGTAAAAAGAGTTGGCCAAGGGACTGAGACAACATTTCCATCTCCATTAGTATTTGTCAGTACTGCTAAATATTCTGGGTTATTAGTTCCTAATATGTTTAATCCATCAAAAAAAGAGCCCTCACCAAGAGCATATAAGCCTAATATTGGTATTGTTAATCCACCAATAAGTAAACCAATACCATTAAGAGTATCACTGACTGCAACTGATTTCAACCCACCAAATATTGCATAAGCACTTCCAAGAACTCCAATTGTTGAAATAACAAACCATAAAGAAAGATTTAAATCAAACATACCAATTAATGCTAAAGACCCAGTGTATAAGACAACAGGTAATAAAACAGTTACATAACCAAAAAGAAACAATCCAGAAACCATTGACCGTGTTGTTTTATCAAAACGTTTTTCAAGAAAAGCTGGTGTTGTTGTAAATCCACTTGCGAGATAGCGTGGTAAAAAGACTAAAGCCGTCGCAATCATTGCAAAAGCAGCCAAGGCTTCCCATGCAAGGCCTACAAGTGCTTTGTCTCCAAAGACTGAACCATTTAAACCAACCAATTGTTCAGTTGATAGATTTGTTAATAGAAGAGAGCCTGCTACCATAGGCCAAGCAAGGGCACGACCTCCTGTGAAGTATTCTTCGGTTACATCATCAGATTTCTTCATTCCAATAACAATCCGGTATGTAAAGAAAGCGACTGCTCCAGTTGCAATAATAAAAGTAATTATAGAAATAGTATTCATCTTTTATCCCTTTACTTATTATTTAAGATGAGATACGAGAACGACGATTTATTCGAATTTAAGTTTAGAAAGTTGGCTCAAATTATTTTCATTATCAAAAGGAATTAACATGATTGAAAAATTATATTTTCCAGGAAAAATTGTATATTTGCTATGTGTACGAGCGCCCCAACTATTATCACCACCTACACCCATTTGTTTATAATCAATTAACCAGTCTAAATGATCTTTTTTATTAATATCTAAATTACCGTGACGTTGACTACCAGCAACATAGTCTAAATCTTCATATGGATATTGATGTACACTACCATCAAAGATAGGAAATCCTTTGGCCATTAATCCTTGAGATCCATTTGTAACAGCCATCCAAAAGATATCTGTTTTATTTCCTGTTTCTTGAGGTCTAACATATGGGAAAGATTGCTCCCACACAGTTCCAGAATAATGTCCAATAGCAGCAGAAGTTTTTCGATCCCAATAAGACTCATGCGGACCTCTACCGTACCATGATACTTGATCAAATTTACCTGACATAGAAAGTTTTAAACCAAACCTAGGAATTTCACTAACTGTTGAATCTTGCACATCTAACGTTTGGCTTATTTTTATAGCTCCATTACCATAAATAAAGTATTGAGATGTAAGAGTAGAACTACTTAATGAATCAGCACTAACAAATATAATTTCTGCAGTATTATTATTTAATTCACTTTTAACAGAAATTGTTGAAAATCTCTCATCAGCTTCTTTCCATATTTTTGTTCTAGCTGGCATTCCATTACCAAGGTCATTATCATTTGGTGCACGCCAAAAGTGTGGCTTAACTGGTTTACTTAAAAGTGGAAATCCATCTCTTACATATTCACTTAACTGACCAGTTTCATGATTGAAAACAACTTTAAATCTTTTTCCATAAACCTCGGTGTTAAGCTCATTCTTGAAAAGATTAATCGATGAAAAACTGGAAGGGTCTAGTGGCTTTAATTCTTTATATATTGGTAATTCAAATTGATCCCAAGCTACTAAATAATTTTTAGGAATTAACGGTTTCTTAAATTTAGTTTTAGCTTGAACCGTTAAAAAGTAGCGGACACCTTGCTTTGGTCTCACACTTGATAAATTAAAAGTAAGTGTTCTTGTATCTCCTGCTTCAAGATCCAATGTTCCTAATTTTCCAGATGCAACTATTTTATTATCACCTTTAATAAACCAAGAAAAAGTATAATCACTTAAATTAATAAAATCAAAGTCATTCGTCACTTTAAGACGCCCTCTTTTTAAATTATCTGATTTAAATCTTATAGGTTGGTATACTTTTTTAACTTCTTTAATATGAGGATTTAAACTCCTGTCAGCAGCAATTAGCCCATTAGCACAAAAGTTTGAATCATTTTCAGTAAATTCATCTCCAAAATCTCCACCATATGCCCAATATTCTACACCATTAGAATCTTGCTTAGCTATTACTTGATCCACCCAATCCCAAATAAACCCTCCTTGCAATGTCTTATATTTTTCAAATGTTTCCCAATAATCAGTTAGATTACCTACACTATTTCCCATTGCATGTGCATACTCACATAATATCAAAGGTCGATCAGAGTTTGATTCTGCATATGCAGTAATCTCTTCTATAGTATCATACATTGGAAAAAATACATCAGTGTGTGATTCAAGTTTTGCAGGCTCATAGACTACTGGTCGTGAAGGATCTTTATCTTTAATCATTTGGTATAATTTTTTAAAATTTTGACCATCACCTGCCTCGTTACCCATTGACCACATAATTATAGATGGTTGATTTTTATCACGTTCGAACATTCTATTACCACGATCTAACCACTGAGCTGTCCATAATGTGTCATTTGTAATTTGTTCAAAACTATTTTCATGAAATCGCATACCATGAGCTTCAATATTTGCCTCATCAATAACATATAAACCATACTTATTACAAAGTTCATACCAACGTTCTTGATTAGGGTAATGAGAATTTCTAACGGCATTTATATTATGCTGTTTCATTAGTTGAATATCCATCATCATTGATTCTTCACTAATTNCACGACCTTTATAAGGATCCCATTCATGTCTATTTACACCACGAAACATTATTGATTTACCATTAATCAATAATTCACCCTCTTTTATTTCAATCTTCCTAAATCCAACTTGTTGAGTTATAATTTCAATTAACTCACCAAATTTATTCAATAATGAAAGCTCTAATTGATAAAGATTTGGTTCTTCAGCAGACCATTTTTTTACTCTTTTTATTATGGATTCAATCTTAACAGAACTAGTTGAATCTATTTGAATAGTTTTAGTTGAGTCGAAAAGAACTTTATTACGCTTTAATGGATCTAATAATCTTGCTTTAACTATAATTGTATCATTTAAGGTTAATTTATTTACAATATCAACATTTATTGAAAATAAACCAGTGTTATAAGTCGAATCCAAATCTGCATTTATAAAATAGTCAATAATTCGAGATTTTGATCGAGCATAGATTGCAACATCTCTTTCTAAGCCACTTACTCTCCAAGTATCTTGCCCCTCAAGATATGACCCATCTGAAAATCTATAAACTTCAATAGAAACATTATTTGTTCCTACTTTTGTAAAAGGTGAAATATTAAACTCAGCAGGTGTTTTTGAACCCTGACTGTAGCCTACAAATTCACCATTAATCCATAGGTAAAAAGCTGAACGGACACTGCCAAGTTTTAAAAAGATTTCTTTTTCATTCCAATTATCAGGTACTATGAATGAACGTCTATAAGAACCAACTGCATTGTAATCATGAGGAACAAATGGTGGATTTACAGGAAAAGGATATTCTTCATCTAGATAAATTGGAAATGACCACCCCATTAATTCCCAATTACCTGGGACTGTTATTTCTGACCAATTTGAATCATCAAAATTAGACTTGAAAAAGTTTTTTGGTCTTTGATCAAAATTTTTTGCAAAATTAAACTTCCATTTACCATTCAATGATTGGAAGTATAATGACTTAGATGGAATTTGTTCTTTGGCAAGCTTCAAAGTTTCATAAGAAAAAAAATGTGCCCTAGGTGGCTCTTTATTAATGCTAAAAATACTAGGGTCTTCCCATTCAAGTTGATTTTTTTGTTCACACGCAATGGTTAAAAATATTACGCAAAGAAATAATAATTTATTTAATCGATGATTTTTCATTAAAAATTTTTATTTAAAATCGATGATAAGTTATAGACGAGTTCATCTGCATTTTCATGATTAAATATCATTGGGGGTTTAATTTTTAATACGTTATGATCTGGACCATCAGTGCTAATTAATATTCCATGATCTTTCATATAGTTTTCAATTAATTTTGCTTCATCTATAGCTGGAGATAATAGTTCTTTATTATTTATTAATTCGATACCTACAAATAACCCTATTCCTCTTATATCTCCAATTAAAGGGTGATCAAGAGTACGTAATTGAGTAATTAAATGGTTTCCTACTTCGAATGCATTTTTTTGTAGGTCTTCATCTTCAATGATATTTAATACTGCATTTCCTATTGAACACGATACGGGGTTACCTCCAAATGAATTAAAATATTCCATACCATTATTAAATTTATCTGCAATTTCTTTTGTTGTTACTACAGCCGCAATAGGGTGACCATTTCCCATAGATTTTCCTAGAGTTACTATATCTGGGATGACATCGCATGTCTCAAATCCCCAAAAACTTGACCCCATTCTTCCAAAACCTATTTGAACTTCATCAGCAATATTTATACCTCCTGCATCTTTTATTAGTTTAAATGTTTTTTTAAGAAACCTTTCTGGAAGAACTATTTGACCACCACAACCCATTAAGGATTCAACAATAAATGCAGATACATTATTTTTATTTTGTTTAATACTATCAATTACTTTACTTACTTCACCAACATAATCATCAACTGTATTATCACCTCTGTATTTTCCTCTAAATTTATCAGGTCTTGGTATGGTATGAACAAAGTCTGGAGCCCCAGCTCCACCTGGGCCTTCATGCTTGTATGGACTTATCTCTACGAGCGAAGATAAGTTTCCGTGATAACCCGCACCCAAGACTATTGTTTGATTTGAATTTGTAATAGTTCTAGAAATACGAAGAGCTAAGTCATTTGCTTCACTTCCAGAGTTTGTAAAAAAACATACATCTAAACTTTCAGGTAATTTATCTGTTAATGCTTTTGCATATTGAACAATTGTTTCATCAATATATCTAGTGTTTGTATTGAGATTTTTAAATTGTTTTTCGGCTACTTTAGCAATCTTTGGGTGAGAATGTCCCACATGTTGAATATTATTTACTGCATCAAGATAACATTTTCCTTCTGAATCATATAAATATTGGCCAAAGCCTTTTACTATATGTAGTGGCTCATCATAAGACATACTTAATGATGGACCTAAATGGGCTTTGCGAAGTTTGAATATTTCATTACGATCGAGCATAATCAACTATTTTCTTTGAAAATAATTCTAAATCCTCATGTCTTATTTTTCTTAGATAATTCCATGCTTTTTCTTGAGAAATTAATAAATATTTGTTTGAAGGGAATAGCTTAGAACGCCAAGCTGCCATAGTAACTGAAATACAAATTCTAATAAAAGATATGTATGTAATTGCTTCTAATTCAATATTTTTTAAAGGAAATTTAGAATGATAGCCCTTAAGAATATTAGCCATCGCTTTATATGGTTCACCTTTGCCTAATGCTACGTAAGCCATACATATACCTGGCTCAGCTGCCCTATAAGAATAAACCATATCTCCAAAATCAATTATCCCATTAAATTGACCGTTTCTATCTACAAGAATATTCTGATCATTTCCATCATTATGAATAAACATCTTTCTTAATTTCAAATCATTAATTTCAACATTTGCTTTATAAGCATCTAGGAAATATCTAATAATTTTTTTATCATTTTCATTCTCAATAAAAGTAAGCCTTGATTTAATTAGATCAATTGTTTGAACATCCCAATGAAAATCAGAGTTTTTAAATTTATGATTAACTTGATCTAAAGAGATATCCAGTATTCCCATAAATTCGCCTAGTTTAAAATAAGAATCATCATATAGAACAACATCTTTTAAAAACTTACCTTCAATAAATTTTAGCAATCTAAAAAAATAAATAATACCATCTTTTTTAATGGATTTAATATCATCTATCAAACTTGGTACTCTTAAATCTGGATTGTTTGATTTAATAAACAATGTTGTTTCATTTTGTAATTTTAAATAATCTATACTTTCAGAGGGATTAGAAATTTTTAAAATGTATTTCTTCCCAAAAGAATCTTTAATGAGAAAATTTTGATCTCTATCACTAAATAATAACTTTGTGTTTGCTTTAATTTTATAATAAGAAAATAAAATATCTTTTACCTCATTTTTTGTGAAATGAGGTGGTGGAGTATCAAACACTGTTAACATTTTATAATAATAAAACAGATTTTAATTGTTAATAAAAAATCAATTATTAATTCTCTTACTAACAAAGAGAAGGTTAATCTAAATACTTTGGAATGAGAAAATATAAAAGTGTTCCAGTGAATAGTGCAAGAAAGCCTTTGAACGAGGCAAGGTCATTACTTAAAATATCAGATTCTTGCATCCAAGATAAAATTGCAAACATTATTCCAAATGATGAAAGATATAACCAAATAGCTTTTCGCATTTATTAAGACATCACAGCTTCAATATCATCAGTTGTGCTAGGTATGGGAGGTCCTAATAAACGATAACCATCTTCAGTAATTACAATATTATCTTCAATTCGAATTCCACCAAAACCTTTAAAAGTTTTTAATACCTCATAATTTATATAATTACGATGTTTATTATCTGCTTCCCATTGCTCAATTAAACTTGGAATAAAATAAATACCAGGTTCTACGGTTAAAACGAATCCCACTTGAAGATTTTTTGCTAATCTAAGATATGCTAAACCGAATTGATCACTTCTATCACTAATATTATCATAACCAACCAAATCTTCACCAAGACCTTCCATGTCATGAACGTCTAAACCGAGCATATGTCCAAGGCCATGTGGAAAAAATAAAGCATGTGCGCCTGCTTCAACCGCTTCTCTGCTATTGCCTTTCATTATTCCTAAAGAAGTCAAACCTTCGACTGCAATTTTAGCGGATTCAATATGAGCATCTTTATAAGATCTGCCGGGTGAACAAAATGAAAAAGCAGCCTGTTGCATGGTATATACAATGTTGTAAATATCTTTTTGTAAAGAAGAAAATTTACCGTTTACAGGAAAAGTTCGAGTAATATCACTAGCATAATGTAAAGGGGATTCTGCACCAGAATCATTGAGAGCTAATTGCCCAGAAGTCATTATATTATCATAATTATTACTGTGAAGTATTTCACCATTAATAGTAAAAATAACCGGGTATGCTAATCGAGAGCCATGGGATAATGCATAACCTTCAATTTGTCCAACAACATACTGTTCANATATACCATCTTTTGTTAATTTCATAGCAAGTTCATGCATTTTTGCAGTTATTGATAAAGCAGATTCAATTTCGGAGATTTCTTCTTTTGATTTAATTGATCGTTGGTGAATTACATTTTGAATCAAACTTTTTGAAGAACCATTATTTGTTCCATTTAAGGTATTATTTAAAAATATTTTTTGATCAGCTCTGTAAGTTGGTAGTGTATGAATATTTCCAGAGACTATGGCTAGATAATTTTTAAGTTCTGAATTTGATTTAATATGAGAGACACCAGAGGAATCAGCCATTGACTGAATAGAAGCTCTTGAACCTTCCCAAACAATATCTTGAACAGAAAGATTATCTCCAAAGAGAATTGTTTCTCCAGATATAACATCTATGATAAGATTTAATTTTGGAAAATCTAAACCACAATAGTACAAAAAATTGCTATCCTGGCGAAATCTTAATGTATTTGAAGGATAATTCATGGGGACAAGATTATTTCCTGGTAAGAAAATTAACCCACTTTCTAACCCTTCACATATTTTTTTTCTTCTATTTTGGTAAATATTTGCTTTAAACATGATAGTAAATCTATGTCAAGATAGTGTTATTCTAAATATTATTTTTTACTGTTTAACAATGTTTGAAAATTTAAGTACATATTTAGTGTATATAAGTGTGTTTTAAATTATTATTATTTATTTATTTTTAATCTTTACTGTCTAATCTTAATATATTATTTATAAACATAATATGAACTACTAATGTTTATTATTAAAACCAATTTAATTTAAACATATTATAGATAATATATATTGAAAATGCAGTAAAAAATATTAAAATTAAAAATATTATTTTATTACCGGATATATTTCTCATAATTTAAAATGTCCATGAATAATTAAGTTTAAAAGATTTTTTTGGTAACGATCCATGAATTTTTATTATTTCTTTTTCATATAAATGATTGAATGCTGTACCAATTGCCACACCTAAAGCTGCACCAAAAATTACATCGCTTAAATAATGTTTATTATCACTGATCCTACTCAATCCAGTAATTGATGCAAGCAGATAGGATGGTATACCTATTTCTGCACCATAAATATTATGAATAACTGTTGCACCTAAAAAACTATTTGAAGTATGCCCTGAAGGAAAAGAACGTTTGTTTGACCTATCAGGTCTAATCCTCTTTGTAGCAAATTTTATTCCATAAGTTACCATACCATTTACAACGAATGAATTGATCGCATATTTTCTTTGCTCTTCTCTATAGAGTCCTGAAGTAGTACTCCAAAGAATAAATTGATTTGATATCCCCCAATAATCTCCAAATCTTGCTACTTTTTTTGGCATAATTTTTTTTGATTTATTTTTTTTTTGCAAATAATCATCATAATTATAACCTAATCTTGATATTAACAATCCAGCTAGTATAATATTTCGTGAGTCTTTATAATTAAGAATATTCTCAAAACCATCTATCATATATTCAGACGAAACCGTTTGACTATTAATAATATTTAACATTATGAATAATCTTAGTATGATTTTTTGATATTTATTCATGTATAAAACTAATCATATTCTTATCTACTTTCACTTATGAGTTGTATTCAATATTCAATAACTTTTGCATTAAATCTTTAATAATAAATTTTAATGAAACATCCCTTAAGAGATCTAATCCGAAATAATAAGCTAATGAAAGAATTAGCTGAAGAATATGGAACGCCATGTTATGTTTATGATCAATCAAGACTAATTGATAATCTTACAAAACTTGATATTGCTTTATCAAAGTACTTTAGTAAATATCATATTTGTTACGCAGTAAAATCAAATAGTAATCCTCATTTATTAAAAACTATGTTATTAACGCTTCCACATTTAGGCGCTGACTGCTCTAGCCCTGGAGAAATATATGTTGCTGAAAAAGCTGGTATAAATACTAAAAACTGTATTTATACAGGTAATTATGAATCTATGGAAGATTTATCCATAGCACTTGAAAAAAAATGTTATATTAATTTAGACGACCCAACATCTTTTGATCGACTTTCTAACATAAAATTACCTGAGCGAATTTCTTTCCGACTAAATCCAGGCTTTGGTAAAGGAGAATTTTCAGGAATCACCACTGCTGGTAATAATGCAAAATTTGGTATTCCAGCCGATAAAATTATTTCTGCATATAGTAAAGCTAAAGATTCAAATATTACTCATTTTGGACTTCAATGTATGGCTGGCTCTGGAAATCTTGAAGAAAACCATTTCATTGATGTCATGACAGCAATTCTTTATCATTCAAAAAAAATTGAAGCAAAACTTAATATTTAATATTAATTTTGAGTTTATAAGTATGGGGGGTGGTCTTGGAATTCCATACAACGAAGATGAGTTACATTTAGACTATGATAATCTTTTTGAAAGATTGTCTGATCTTTTTTATAAAGCCTACCCTAATAAAGAAAAAGCACCATCTCTTTGGATTGAACCTGGAAAATCTATAGTTGGTGATACAGGCTTTATTTTATCTACTGTAACAGGTATTAAAAATAGTTATAAGAATTTTATTGGGCTTGATGCGGGTATGGAAACTTTAATGCGCCCAGCCTTATATGGTGCATTCCATCAAATGTTTAAAGTAGGTATTCATGGAGAGAATGTTGGTACTTTTGACTTTACTGGACCAATTTGTGAGAATACTGATAGAATTGCATATGATCGAGAATTCCCACAAGTGAATGAAGGTGATTTAATTGCTATTTTAGATGCGGGTGCTTATGGCTATTCTATGTCACATAATTTTAATACTCGACCTCGTGCTGCTGAAATATTATTACATGGAAAATCTCATCGATTGATTAGAAGAAGAGAAACAATAAAAGATATTTTTTCTGGGTGTGATGTTTAAAATTCTACTATTAAGTATATCTTTTACATTAGTAAATGCGCAAGTTGAAAGACAAAGTATACATCAAACTGAATTAGAGTATAATAAAGCTTTTTATCTTGAACCAACTTTTAGACCTGTTTTAGAAAAAGCTAAGCCACTAAAACCAAGGAAAAAAGGGCCTTCTAAGAACGTATTTGGATACCATCCTTTCTGGTCTGGAACAAAATGGCAAAATTATAATTTTGACTTGCTGACAACTATTGCATATTTTTCTGCAGAATCAAATTCAAAAGGTGAATTAACTACTCTTCACGGCTGGCCTGCTACGGATCTAATTAATAAAGCACATAATAATGGAGTTGAAGTAGTCTTAACTGTCACATTGTTCAATAAATTAGATTTAGAAGTATTATTAAGTAGTAGTAAAAATAGAACTAGATTAATTCAAAATTTAACAGATCAAGTATTCGATGCTGGAGCTGATGGTGTTAATATTGATTTTGAAGCATTTCCATCCTCTCAAAAATCTAATTTAATTATTTTTACAAAAGATTTAAGAGAGTCACTAAGAGCTAAGATTCCAAATGCACAGGTTACTTTAGCCACTCCTGCCGTTGACTGGAATAATGCTTGGGATTTCAATGAATTAGCTAATGTATCTGATGGATTATTTGTAATGGGCTATGATTATCATTGGCCTGGCAGTTCAAATACTGGACCAGTAGCCCCTTTAAAAGGTGGGTCTTATAATATAACTAATACTATAAATACCTATTTACTTGCAACTGGTAACAATTCTGAAAAGATTATTTTAGGGAATCCTTATTATGGCTATCAATGGCCAGCAAACTCTGGGAATAAAGGTGCTAGTACAAAAGCTAAAGGCTCATCAGTATATTATACTTCAGCTGAAAATAATGCAAAATATCATGGAAAGCTTTGGGATAGTAGCTCAGCAACACCATGGTATAAATATCAAAACAATGGATGGTTTCAAGCATGGTACGATGACAGTCTTTCACTTTCAAACAAGTATGATCTCTCAATTGAAAAGAACCTCGCAGGCATTGGTATTTGGGCTTTAGGGTATGATGATGGGACAGATAAGTTATGGAATGCACTAAAAGAAAAAGTAGGTCGTTTGTCCAAGCCCAGCTCTCCTATTAGTTTTAATATAACAAATTTAGGTAATGGCATTATTTCTATTGATTTCCAAAAAAGTAAATCTGCATTGTCATACACTCTTACTCAAATATTTGATAATTCAGATAAAACTGAAGATTATGGTTTATTTTATGAGTCGCCTATTTTGCTTCAAAACTTATCTTTAGACAGTACCTATTTTTTTAAATTAAAAGCTAATAATGAACTTGGCTCAAGTAGCTATACTGAGGTTTTGGGTACGATCCCTAGTTTGAGTACCCCCAAAATATTAGTTGTAAATGGTTTTGATAGAAAAAATGGAACAAAAAATTCATTTGATTATATTAAGCAGCACGGCCAAGCAATAGGAAACATGGGTTATACCTTTGATGCAACTTCAAATGAAGCAGTTATTAACGGACACGTTAAATTAAATGATTATTTAATTATCGACTGGATATTAGGCGAAGAAGGCTCTTCCTATTCTTCTTTTGATGTGAGTGAACAAATAAAGGTTACATCATTTTTAAAAAATGGTGGACGTCTATTTATTTCAGGTTCTGAAATAGGTTATGATCTTGTAGAAAAAGGAAATCAATATGATAAAGACTTTTACTATAAGGTATTAAAAGCAAATTACTTATCTGATGCACCTGCAGGCAAACAAGGCGTCTATGACATTACTGGAGTACCTGGAACAATCTTTGATAATTTTTTCTTTTCATTTGATAATGGAACAAAGGGATCATACGATGTCGATTGGCCTGATGGAATCAAACCAGCCCTAAATGCTGAATCTATTTTGCATTTCAATGGAGTTGATTACAATACAAAGGGTGGCGCAGGTATTGCTTACAGAGGCCGATTTTTAGACAGTCCTAACTATGGTGCCCTTATTTATTTAACGATTGGCTTTGAGACTATTTTCCCTGAAACAAAACGATTCCAAATTATGAATCAGATTATAGAATACCTTGAAGGTCCAATCGCATCAACCGATAATGATTCCTTTTCAATACCAGATAAAATAAAAATTATTTCACTTTATCCAAATCCTTCAAATCGATCTATTTCAATTGAGTTCAGTGTTAAACAATATTCACCTATTGCTTATTTATCAATAACGGATTTAAAAGGAAGAAATGTATTAAAAATGTCAGTTCAGCCCCTCGCAACAAGAACACAAAAGTTTACTTGGAACGGTTTAGTGAGAAATGGACAAGAAGCTCCTTCAGGAGTATATATTGCAAGACTTTCTCAAGGCAGGGAAGTTGTTTCAAAAAAGTTTACCCTACTAAAATAATGAGACCTATTAAACTAGTATTACTTATACTTGTTTTGGGGTGTAGCCAAAATATACCAGTTCAAACTGATATATTAAATTTACATATAAATTCTATCAAAGAAATTCGAAGTGGCCTAGATATATTACTATCTGAAAAAATGGAATTGCTTAATGGAAAATCAATAGGCTTAGTTACAAATAATTCAGGTTTAGATCATAAAGGAATTCCAAACTATAAGCAATTAATGAAAAGAAAAGATGTTGATCTTAAAATTATTTTTTCACCAGAGCATGGTCTTTTTGGAGAAGCTGCAGATGGTGAAGAAGTAAGTTATAATCAAGTAGAAGCTTTTCCTGAGATAATAAGTCTTTATGGAGGTAATCGCAAACCTACTCTTGAGCAACTATCAGAATTAGACTTAATTATTTATGACATTCAAGATATAGGTGCTCGGTTTTACACTTATATCTCAACTTTAGGATTAGTCATGGAAGCAGCCGCTGAAGCAAACATAAAAGTTATTGTGCTTGATCGTCCTAATCCTATTAATGGTATAAAGATTGAAGGACCAATTTTGGAAATCAAAAATCAATCCTTTGTTGGTTATTATCCTATACCAATCAGATATGGTTTAACCATTGGCGAATTAGCGAAAATGATTATTGGTGAAAACTGGATAAATAAAGCCCCCGAGCTTGAAGTTATTCCTTTAAAAAATTGGGATAGGTCATTATGGCTAGATGAAACAAATATTAATTGGGTGAAACCTTCTCCAAATATTCCAAATCTAGAGATTGCCACTATATATCCTGGCATGTGTTTATTGGAAGCTACAAATATGAATGAAGGCAGGGGGACTAATAAACCTTTTAAACGCTTTGGTGCTCCGTGGGTAAATAAAAAAGTATTGAGTGATAGTTTAAATGCTTTAAATCTTCCTGGCGTATCTTTTATACCCATATCCTATATCCCTTCAGATATATCAGGGGTTGCTATTAATCCAAAATATAAAAATAAAGTGTGTAATGGAGTTGAGATTATTATCAACAATAGAAATAATTATAATAGTGTTCATACAGGCTATAAAGTTTTAATGACATTAAAAAAGCTATATCCAAATGATTTTAAGATTAACTCAAAAAGAATGAAAAAACTTTGGGGTCAGGATAATATTGAAGAATTAAAAGATTGGGATGTCCAATCAAATCATTTTAGCACACTATCAAAAAAATATCATCTTTATGAATAAGAATAAATATATATGGATTCTTATATTTTTTGCTGGTTGCTCTCATTCACCTATTATCTATAACAGTATAGGTAGAATGAACTTAAAGAAAAAAATATTATTAATAATTAATGAATCTAAAATAAACACAAATATTGGTGTCAAAGCTATTTCACTAACCTCTAATGAAACTTTATTTGAATTAAATAGTAATTCATTATTTAACCCTGGAAGTAATAATAAATTATATACCGGACTATCTGCACTATCTCTTCTTGATTCAAATTATACTTTTAATACAAATGTCTATTATGAAAATAATAAACTCTATTTACAAGGAGGTGGAGACCCTGACCTAAGCTTGAGAGCATTGGATTCTTTAGCTACAATTATATCAAAAATGAATTTAAAAATCGAACAGTTAATTCTTGATGATACACGGATGGATTCTACTACATATGGTCAAGGATGGATGTGGGATGAAGGCGCATGGTGGTACTCTGCTCAAATCAGTGCATTATCTGTTAATGATAACTGTGTTGATTTCATAGTTTCACCAGGATTATTAGGAAANCCTGCTAAAATAAAAACTATTCCACAATCAAATTATTTTAAGATAATAAATAAATCTGTAACAACTNATGATACTTCAAATTCTATAAAATTTGAAATAAATAGGGATTGGAAAAATAATTCAAACTCTTTTACAATAAGTGGANATATTTTAAGTGCTTCTGGAAAAGATACATTGTTTAGAAACATACATGACCCAACTCAATTTACAGGTCAATTATTTAAGCAAATGCTTTTTAAAAAAGGTAAAAAAATTAATTCTATAAAAAAAGGTTTAGTTCCTCAACAGGCTAAACTAATTACATTTCACAAATCAAAATCATTAGTCCCAATAATAGAAAATTTAATGGTTAAGAGTGATAATTTAACTGCTGAACTTTTAATTAAAACCATTGGATTTGAAGCAAATAAAAAAGAGGGTAATTGGAAAAATGGACTAAAAGAAGTTAGAAAGTTTATTAATGACACTGTAGGAATAGACACCACAAATTTTTCAATTCAGGATGGCTCTGGAGTATCAAGATATAATTATGGCAGCCCTAGTCAATATATAGATTTATTAAAATGGGCTTATAAAAATAAAGCTATTCGAAATCAATTTATTAATACGTTGCCTAATAGTACACCTGAAGGAGTTTTACATAAAAGAAATCTCCCTAATAGAGTATATGCTAAAACAGGGTCCTTATCAGGTGTTACAACATTGTCAGGATACATTTTCACTGATAGTGGCGAAATAGTTGCTTTTTCTATCCTTATGAATGGATTTAAAGGCACCTCACTTCCTTATAAAGATTTACAAGATAAAATTGTATCAGCATTAAGTATGATATAATGATTAAAAAGATAAATTATTTATTTCTTATTCCTCTATTAACAATTGGATGTTTAAAGCCTTTAAAGCTTGATCCTTATATAATTATACTAGGAATAGCTCAAGATGGTGGAGTTCCACATGCCGGATGTAATAAAGTTTGTTGCGTTAATCGTTGGAATGATCCTTCAAAAAAATTATTAGTTTCTTCATTAGGGATTGTTGATCCAGAAACAAGTGAGACATGGATGATTGATGCAACGNCTGACTTTCCTCAACAATTTGAGATATTAACTAAAAATAATTTAAATACTTTTAAGGGAGTTTTATTAACACATGCTCATATAGGGCACTATACAGGACTAATTCATTTAGGGAGAGAAGTAATGGGAACAAAGTCAGTCCCAGTTTATACAATGCCAAAAATGAAGAATTATTTAGAATCTAATGGCCCATGGAGTCAGCTAGTAAATCTCAAGAATATAGAGTTAAAGAAGCTGAAAGATGGAACCTCAATAGATTTAAATAATAGAATAAAAATTACACCTTTTCTTGTGCCACATCGAGATGAATTTTCTGAAACTATTGGCTACAAGATTGAAGGCCCAAATAAATCAATAATATTTATACCTGATATAGATAAATGGTCTAAATGGGAAAAAAATATTATAAAGATAGTAGATGAAAATGATTATGCTCTTTTAGATGGATCTTTCTTTCAAAATGGAGAAATTCCCGGAAGAGACATGTCTGAAATACCTCATCCTTTTATTGTTGAATCACTGAATAAATTAGAATCATCAAAAAAAATATCTAAAGTTTATTTTATTCATTTAAACCATACTAACCCAGCTTTAATTAAAGGTTCTAATGCTCAACAACAAATAATTAATGCTGGATTTAATATTGCACAACCAAAACAAATCATTTCTTTTTAGGAGATTTTTGTTCAAAAATTTATTTTATATATTTTTACTAACAACTTTGATTTTGACAGCTTGCAAGGAAGAAACCAATATGAATAATCTAGGACTTATTCCTTTACCTTCAAAAATTGAAATTGCTTCTGGTAAAACATTAATCGATAATAAATGGTCAATTAATCATAACAATGCTCACATAGACCTTGATGATTTAAAAGAGTTATTAACTCAAAGTCTTAATAATCATAACATCACATTAAATAAAAATTCTAATAAAATTATTTCATTAATAATTAAAACTGATGATGATTTAAATGATGAAGATTATATCATTAATATTAATAAAGATAAAATTTTAATTATTGCTAACTCACCAAATGGGATCTTTTATGGAATACAAACATTTAAACAACTCTTAGATTCTTCTGATGGGTCAAAGGATGGTCTTTTACTATTAAATATGAATATTGTAGATCAACCAAGATTTAAATGGCGAGGTATGCACTTAGATGTTGGTCGACATTTTTTTGATATTACATTTATAAAAAAATATATCAACTATATTGCAATGCATAAAATGAATATTTTTCATTGGCACCTAACTGAGGATCAAGGTTGGCGAGTTGAAATTGATGCTTATCCAAAATTAACTAAAATAGGTGCTTATAGAGATGAAACACTTATCGGTAGCTATTTTGATAAACCACATAAATTTGATGGTATAAAATATGGAGGTTTTTATACAAAAAAAGAGATTCAAGAAGTAATTGAATATGCCCGTAAAAGATATGTAACTATTGTTCCTGAGATTGAAATGCCAGGTCATAGCTTAGCTGCACTTGCTGCTTACCCTGAGCTATCTTGTACTAATCAAAAACATACTGTTGCTAAAATTTGGGGTGTGCACAAAGAAGTCTTTTGTGCTGGAAAAGAATCTACTTTTAATTTTTTGGAAACAGTCCTAACAGAAGTTGCTGAAATGTTTCCAGGACCTTTTATACATATCGGAGGTGATGAAGCTCCTAAAGATAGATGGAAAAAACATGATTTAGACCAAAAACTAATCATTAACAAAAATTTGAAAGATGAGCAAGGACTTCAATCTTACTTTATAAAACGTATTGAAAATATTTTATCAAAACTAGATAAAAGACTTATAGGGTGGGACGAAATTTTAGAAGGTGGTTTAGCACCAGATGCTATTGTACAATCATGGAGAGGCATGGATGGAGGTATCGTTGCAGCAAATGCTAATCATGAAGTAATTATGTCTCCAACTTCGCATGCATATTTTGATTATTATCAATCAGAAGCTAAAGACAAAGAACCTTTAGCTATAGGGGGCTATTTATCGTTAGAAAAAGTATATCAATTTGAACCTGTTCCAGATAATATCGAACCCGATAAAATTAAATATATTTTGGGTGGTCAGGGTAATGTTTGGACTGAATATATTAATACTCCTGAAAAAGTTGAGTACATGGCTATTCCTAGAATGTGTGCAATGGCTGAAGTACTGTGGTCAAAAAAGAGTGATAGAGATTTTGCAAATTTTAAAGAAAGAATGAAATGGCAATATAAAAGATTAGATGATATGAAAGCTAATTACAGAAAAGACAGTTGAAATCAAATTAGATTTTCAAACTTTTTTTTTATTTATTAGTATTTCTGTTAGAAAAGTAAATGAAATATTAACCAGAACAGATATACCAATAAACCAAGTCCATACAACATTTATATTCTTTAAATAAAATACAATCAGAAGACTTGATATCAAACCCACTATTAGACTTATAGAATTAAATTTGATATTAAACTTGCTTAGTAAAAATAAACCTAATAGTCCACCGTAGGTAAAAGAAGCTATTTGTAATCCAATAATAACTACTGAAGAATCTCCTTCATCAAAAAATAATGCTATTAGAATAAGTAGCATTCCCCAAATAAGGCTAATTAATCTTGATTGTTTTAAAGAAGGTTTTCCACTTAGCCAATCTGTAACCGTTGAAGAGGCCAAGGAATTAATTGATGAACTCAGTGTAGACATAGCTGCAGAAAGTACTGCTGCTAAAAGAAGTCCTTTAATTCCTATCGGGATATAATTAATAATAAAAGTTGTGAATTCTCTATCTTTTTGTATTGTTATTCCATCCATCACTAAGTAAATAAGTGATCCTGCAAATAAAAAAACTGCGAATTGGATAAAGACGAATACTCCACTACCAATCATTGCTTTTTTTGCTGAAACTAGATTTTTTGTACTAAGTAGTCTTTGAACCATCATATAATCAACACCGTGTGAAGAAAATGATAGTAATGCTCCACCCAGTATTGCACTTATAAAATAATATGGATCTTCTAAAGCGTTACCATAAAAATTTATAGTAGCTAATTTTCCATTACTTTTAAGATCAAATAAAATATTCTGTAATGGGAGATCAAGATAATTAAAAGCAACAATTATTGAAATAATACCACCAAGTAAATAAAGTATAAATTGAATAGTATCAATCCAAACAATAGTTTTAATTCCACCACTTAATGTATATACTAAAGTTATAAAACCTATAATTAAGACAGATAATGGAAGCGACCAACCTGTAATTACCTGAACAACAACTGAAGTTGCTAAAAAACGTACCCCATCAGCTAAAACTCGAGTAATTAAAAATATTCCAGATGCAATTTTCTGAATATTTTTCCCAAAATTATTACCAATTACTTCATAAATAGATGTTATACCTGAATTGAAATACTCAGGTAATAAAATAAGACTAACTAAAATTCGACCAATGATATATCCTAATGCTAATTGAAGAAAAAACCAATTATCTCTATAAGCTAAACCCGGGATACTAATAAAAGTTAAAACTGATGTTTCTGTAGCAACAATTGAGAACATTGCAACTAGCCAAGGTATATTTCTTCCTCCTAAAAAATAGTCTTCTGANGAATTATTTAATCTACCTTGTAAAATTCCATATATTGAAAACCCTGAAAGAAAAACGATGATGATTGCAAGGTCAAACCAATGCATTCTATTTATCAATAGGATGAAAAGAATAAAATAGAACACCATCAAACAATTCACCATCAGAACGAAAATAATATTCCATAAAATCCATGTTAACTGTTTTTCCATATTCTGATGAGGCATGGATAATATTTTTATTATTAATTATCATACCTTCATGAGCAACTATTAATCCTGTATCAAAATACGATTTTTTTACAAAAGCGACTCCTGAGATAACAGGTAATTTCTTAATAATATCTGAAGTTATTTTATCACTTGGTATATAATTAATAGATATTGATTTTTTCCAATTTAAATCTAAAAACTCTTTTCCATTTGATTTTTGGTTTAAGGTAATAGTAATATTCTTTAATTTTTCAGGTAAAACTAAATTATTTGTAATATTTTTAGTTGAAGGATTTTCTTCTATTCGATCTGATGTGTAGTGCCATCGACTGTTATAAGTTGGAAATGATTTACCTGAAGAGTTTGCTTTATAATGAATTTGAATTAGTTTTAATTTAGCACCACTCCAACTTTGAGCTTGTACACTAGCAAGGCTTGTTAAAATATGAACAGTGCAATCAGAAACATCTAATCTAAAAATTGGATCCTTATCTACTCCTTCCTCTTCACCAAGACAAAATAATTCGTACGGCTTACCTACTTGCCATAAAGAGAATGCCAATAAACGATCATGGAAATCTGGATATTTTTCGTGAAACTTTGGTAAGATTTTAGTTATTGCATCTTCCGATAAAGTCCACGGTTTAGGAAGCGTATCAATCCATTTTGTTTTAGTACAAGAATTAGTAAAAAATAATAAATAAAAAATAACTTTTAGAATGAAACTACTTTTGATATTTAATCCCATTTCTTACGCCATAATAAATTTGAATTAACCTTTGTTATTCCTAAAGCTTTATAGACGTCTGAATGAATTTTTTGTCTATAATTATAATAGTTTGGATCCTTATATGATCTATTAGGGTTAACTGCATTACTTAATAGTATAACAAATACTTTATGCTCTGGGTCTATCCATAAAGATGTACCTGTGAAGCCTGTATGTCCAAAACTGCTATCAGAAATATATACGCCACCTGAGGCTTTTCCTTCTGGCGTATCCCATCCTAGTGCTCGTGAACTTCCTTTTAATAAATTAGCTCGACTTGTAAATAAATTTACAGTTTCACTCTTAAATATTCGTTTCCAACCGTATATACCATTATTTAACATCATTTGTGAGAATGTCGCGAGATCTCTTGCCGTTGAAAATAGTCCTGCGTGTCCAGCAACACCTCCTAGACTAAGTGCATTCTCATCATGAACAAATCCATGAATAGTTTTATTATAAACTTTACTAAACTCTGTAGGAACAATCCTTTTTATTCTACTTTTAGGAGGATTAAAATATGTAGAATTCATTCCTAATGGATTAAAAATGAGTGAATCTGTAAATATATCAAGACTAGTTTGTGTAACAGCTTCAACAACTTTACCAAGCGCAATAATCCCAATATCTGAATAAATCGTGTTTTTTTCTAACTCATATTTTGGCTCAGTATTCATCACAGAATCCAAAATAGTTTCTATTGGTTTATTCATCTTAAAGTATTCTTTAAATGGCGGTAGTCCAGCAGTATGAGTTATAAGATGTCGAATTGTGGTATTTGATTTTTGTTTAAAATAGTTTTTCTGTCTTCCTTTAAACTCCGGTAAATATTTAATCACTTTATCATCAAGAGATATCTTGTTTTGATCCACCAACAACATTACTGAAGATGTAGTCGCAATAACTTTTGTTATTGATGCTAAATCATAAATGTCACCTCGAGTCACTTTTTCTTTTTTATCATAAGTATGATATCCAAAAGCTTCATGAATAAATATTTNACCATCTTTACTCGCGAGCAATACTCCACCCGGGAATGCAAAATTTTTAACAGCATCTGATAAAGATTTTTGTATGTTTGTAATATTCACAGAAATTTCGTCTGCACGTATACGCTTTAATTCTTTACCTGGTTTCCAATTCGAAGCTTTTTTAGGCCATTTTTTTCCAATAATATTTATACCATCTCCCATTTTTGCTACATTGGGTATAGTAACTGGAAGAATTCCTGAAATATTTGAATTACCAATTAAAGCATTCCCTACTGCTTTCTGAAGTAGAGTGCTTCCTTTGTAGGCACATATATATACTGGAACATTTTTAAAATCTTGAATTAAATAAGGACTACCAAAACTAGTTACAATCATCCTATTACTTTTTTTTATTAATTTATTAATAAAAATTGCTTCAACTTTTGGAAGAAAAATTTCATCTTTATGTTCAACCGGGTTTGCAAATGCATTAAGTAGAACTAGAGCATCTTTCGGAATTTGATCTAAAATATAATCTGCAACTACTAAACTATCAGATTTATCAATTTGAAAAGATTTAACTTTTCTCCCAGCTCTTTTTAATTGTTTTGTTAAATCACTTTCAGAATGATTATTTGCTCCATCATAAAGATCAATAATGAATAAGACCTCATCCACTTCTGGTTGTAGAGGAAGTAAATTATTTTTATCAACTACGAGAGTGATTGATCTTTGAGCCATTTCAGCCGCTGACTTAAAGTTTTTTTGTCTACCAACCTGAGTATAGGTATCTTTCATAGATATCATACGATTATTATGAAGTCCTAACTTTTGTTTCATTTTCAATACTTTTAATGCGGATATATTTATTCTATCTTCACTAATAATACCATTTAACACAGCTTTCTCTATATGATCTATTGAACGCTTTAAATCCATATTTTGAATAATAATATCTGATCCTGCGTTAATAGTCTCAAATAAAGCATATTTGTCAGAATAATTTTTGACTATTCCACCCATACGCATTGCGTCAGTTATTACTACACCATCAAACCCTAGTTTAGTTTTAAGTATATCTTGAATCCAAAATTTAGATAAAGTCGCTGGGTTTTCTGCATGATCTTGAAAGTCTGGTGCATTCACATGCGCTACCATAACAGCATCAACACCAGCATCAATAACTTTTTTAAAAGGTTCTAATTCTACAGTCCATAGTCTAGTTGAATCGCTTGGTATTTGAGCCAGGGATGAGTGAGAGTCGGTTTCAGTATCTCCATGACCAGGAAAATGTTTTGCTGTTGCGAGCATACCGTTATTTTGAAGACCTTTTATATATTCAATTGAGTAACGATAAACTGAATCTGGATCTTCACCAAAAGAACGTGTATTAATAATTGGATTTTTAGGGTTATTATTAACATCTACTACTGGAGAAAGATTAAAATGTATCCCTACAGCTCTACTCTCTTCAGCTGATATCCTTCCAGCTTCATACGCATATGATGCATCCCCTGTAGCTGCAATAGCCATCATTGGAGGTAGTGTAACTGCACCATCGAAACGTCTACCCAGACCAGATTCAATATCTGCATCAACAAGTATTGGTACTTTTGAATTCTTTTGCATCTCGTTTAAAATAATTAAGGAGGTACCTGCATCTCCAAACCAAATGTGAAGGACTCCAATACCATCAGATTTAATATAGTTTTGTAAATCTATCCACTGTTGGCTTTCAAAATTAAAAAAATTTAAATTAATAGAAACAACCATCATTTGAGATATTTTTTCTCTTAATGTTAGTTTATTTAAAGTTTTTTCTGCCCAATTATCCTTGTAAGATAAATGAGTAGGTCCTGCACAACCTGTAAAAAAGATTGCTAAAATGATCAAATATTTGCTTAAAAACATAGTATAAAAATTAACTGAACTTATCTAATAACTCTTTAACTTTTATTTCATGATTTAATAAGTAGGTTTGAAGTTTGAAAGCGATATGAAATTAAAAGAATACAGGTTTTAGTTTTGAAGGTTTTAGCTATTGATGCAGGAGCGACCAAAGTTTCTGGAGCTATTGTTGATAAGATTAATAAAAATACATTTAAGTTGGATGAAGCAGCTATTGAAATTCAATATAGAGATCATCCAAATTTTAATGATAGCTTCACTACTACTAACCTAATGGATCAATACCAAAATTTAAAAATAAGTGAACTTGAAGTTCAGCAAGGTAATCTTTATATGGATTGCGTTGTAGATTTAATTAATCATTTTACCTCAAAGGCCTCTTTGAAAATTGGAATTGCTACAGCAGGGATTAAAGATATTAATAATCGTGGTATAACTATTATGGCAAACGGCCCTAGAATGCCTGGATATTTAAATTATNTAGAATCTAAAATAAACCAATCTATCTATCCATTAGAAAGTGATGCCAACATGTGTGTCTGGGGAGAAGAATATGCTCAAGATGGTTCACTAAGAAATATAGATAATGCTTATTACTTAGGAGGTGGCACGGGTACTGCTGATGGATTAAAATTAAAAAATAAATTGATCCCATTTGATCATATTACTAGTTGGATTGCAAAAACTATTGAATTAAAAACAAGCAATGGCGATTCACTAGAAAATTATACTTCAATGTCAGGAATTAATAAATTAATCAATAGATTAACTAGTCATGATATTGGGAAGATTATTAGCGAATTACTTTTTGAAAGGATTTCAACGATTTATTCAGGGTGGAATAATCAATACCAAATAGATCGATCAATTATATCTATACATCCATATACGAATATATTACTAGATCAAATAATCATTGGGCAAAAACTTTCAACTTTCCTTCAAAGTAAAATAGGGAATGGTATATATAATTCTATAATTTTAGGATTAAAAGATCAATGTTCAAAAGCTAACCCTATAGTTAAAGCACACTTCATAAAAGATGAAAACTTTATTCCTAAACGAATATTACTTTCAAAGCTAAGGGAAGCACCTATTATTGGTATGGGTGCTAAAGTTTGGATGGAAAATTGTTAATCCCAAATGAAATACCTAGAAAAGAGCCTCTAGTTAGAATAGGTATTATATTACCAACAGATAGTATAAAAAAAATTCGGTGCTCATTTTCAGATTCTCAATGTTATGAAGTTGAAACCAGCACTAAAATCCTCCCTTCCTGCAAAAATAAAAAAGAATTAAATATTGAGGTGAGTGATAACCATATTATAATCCCTGAACTTTCACTTAAGGATAAAAGTATAAAACTTGTTCCTTCTATTCTTGATGAAAATCCATTTATTAAGATTAATGAAGTTCCAGCTGGACGAGGTTTCCATTGGGAAAAGAAAATCGATTTATCTTACTGGGGGACTCTCGAGTTCTCATATTTTAAAAATAATATTATGGTCATTAATGAATTACCACTAGAAAACTATTTAAAATGTGTTGCTACATCAGAAATGAGTGCATTATGCCCTGAAGAATTTTTAAAAGCTCAATTTATAGTTGCTCGATCATGGCTTTTAGCAAATATTGAACGTAAACATGTGCTTCTTGGGTTTGATATATGTAATGATGATTGTTGTCAGCGTTATCAAGGAATTTTAAATACCACAAAAAAGTCAAATAAAATATCTAAACTAACTTTTGGACAAGTAATTACTTATGATAATAAAATTTGTGATGCTCGTTACTCAAAATCATGTGGGGGTATTACTGAAAGTTTTGAAAATGTTTGGGTAGGAAATAAAATCTCATACCTTACTTCTATTAAAGATACAAATTCAAAAGGCATTCCATACTGTAGTACAGATATTATTCCAGATTCTTCACTTAAAACTTACATAGGTAATATTGATGAAGATGGTAAATATTACAGATGGAATTATAAAATTAATCATAAAGATTTAATCCATTCTTTAAAGATTAATTTTAGCTTGGATGTAAAAAAAGTTTTAGATATCAACCCTACTAAAATAGGCTTATCTAGTAGAATTATTAAACTTGAAATTATATTTCTCAATACTGATAATAGAACTGAGAATATTAAAATTATTTCTGAATATCAAATTAGAAAAATTCTATCGCCCTCCTTTTTATACAGCTCAGCTTTTACCGTTAACAAGATTAAAGATGAATTTATACTAGAAGGCAAAGGATGGGGACATGGAGTTGGATTATGTCAAATTGGTGCCTTAGGTATGGCTTTATCAAAAAAAGAAGTTACCTCAATTTTAAACCATTATTATCCAGGTACAGAAATAAGTACTATTTATAATAAATAATGAATGATATTAAAACCAAAGGTTGGTCTTGGGTCCCTTCTATATACTATGCTGAAGGACTTCCTTATGCGATTGTAATAATTGTTTCAACTATAATGTATAAAAATCTAGGTCTTACTAATTCAGAGATTGCATTATATACTAGCTGGTTATACTTACCTTGGGTTATAAAGCCACTATGGAGTCCTTTAGTGGAAATTTTAAAAACAAATCGTTTTTGGATTATATCAATGCAGATTACAATTGGGAGCTGTCTAGCAGGTATTGCCTTAACTATCCCCTCATCAAATTTTTTACAATATACTTTAGTATTAATGTGGCTTTTAGCATTTAGTTCCGCAACACATGATATTGCTGTTGATGGATTTTATATGATGGCGTTACCATCTAAAAGTCAAGCATGGTTCATTGGTATAAGAAACACATTTTACCGATTCGCAATATTAACCGGGCAAGGATTAATTATCATGCTTGCTGGCGTCTTTCAAAATTTGACAGGCGATATCTTTAAAGCTTGGTCAATATTGTTTATGTTTTTATCTTTTTTATTTTTGATCTTTGCATTATACCACTCATGGCGCTTACCCAACCCACAGTCTAATTCATTAAATCATAATTTGAATATTAAAAAAATAATTCAAAACTATTTTAAAATATTTAAATCATTCTTTAACAAACCTAATGCTCTAGCTGCTATTTCATTTATGCTGCTTTACCGTCTAGGTGAAGCACAGCTATCAAAGATAGCGCCCCTATTTATGTTAGATTCAATTGATAAAGGTGGTCTAGGACTATCAAACATCGAATTAGGCTTTATAAACGGTACAGTTGGTCTTATTCTACTAACTCTTGGTGGTATTCTTGGTGGATTCCTAATTTCAAAACATGGATTAAAATATTGGATTTTCTGGATGGCACTTGCAATGAAGTTTCCTGATTTCGTTTATGTTTATATGGCTTCAGCACAACCTGAGAACTTTTTGTTAATATCTTTTCTCGTTTCGATTGAACAATTTGGCTATGGCTTTGGTTTTACAGGCTATCTAGTTTATACAATGCTCTATTCTGAAGGAGAACATAAAACTGCTCATTATGCAATATGCACAGGATTTATGGCTCTAGGAATGATGCTCCCTGGTATGGTAAGTGGTATGCTCCAAAATATATTAGGCTATCAAACCTTTTTTATTTGGATTATTATTACTACAATTCCTGGATTTTTAATCATAAAACTATTAAAAATTAAATGAGTGAGTTAAATAAACGTCTATTAGCATTAGACACTTTCCGTGGAGCTACAATCATGCTAATGATTTTAGTCAATAACCCAGGAACTTGGTCTCATATTTATTCACCATTAAGACATGCAAATTGGCATGGTTGCACACTTACTGATTTAGTATTTCCTTTCTTTTTATTTATTATGGGTGTGGCTATGCGCTTTACATTTGAAAAATATGAAATATGTAATAAATATGGTCCACTCTTTAAGAAAGTCTTTTCACGTTCAATTACTATTTTTATTCTAGGTTTAACCCTAAACGCATTTCCATTCGTTAGACAAGATTGGGATTGGTCTTCATTAAGATTATTGGGTGTTTTGCAACGTATTGCTTTGGTCTATTTATTCGCAAGTATTATTGTAATTAAACTCGATATTAAAGGAATCATAAAAATATCTACTTTTTTACTATTTACTTATTGGATTGTATTATATTTATATGGAATACTTAATAGCGTAGATCCATATGCCCTGAGTTCTAATTTGGTTTTATATATTGATAAATTAATATTAGGTGAAAGTCATTTATGGGGTGGTAATGGTATCCCCTTTGACCCTGAAGGTTTACTTAGTACAATACCTGCAGTTGTAACAGTACTTATTGGTTTCTTAGTTGGTACAATGATAAAAACTGCAAGTGATCAAAAAAATAATTGTCAAAGAATGGCTGTATTAGGATCTATATTTATAATAATTGGTTGGATTTGGGGATTATTATTACCTATAAATAAAGCTTTATGGACAAGCTCTTATGTACTTTTCACGAGTGGAATTGGAATATTAGTTTTGACAAGTATGATATGGCTTATTGATGTAAAAAAGAATTATAAATGGGCTAAACCTTTTATTGTTTATGGGTCAAACTCAATTTTTATTTTTGTGATTTCTGGAATATGGACAAAAATTCTTTTAAATATTAGTTTCAATCTTAACGGTAAAATGATATCTGGATATTCATATTTATACCAAACTGTTTTTATGCCTTTGGCTGGAGATATAAACAGTTCTTTACTATTCGCATTATTTCATATTTTTATTTTTTGGCTAATACTTTCATTGATGTATAAAAAAAGAATTTTTATTAAAGTATAAATTTATCCATCAAATTATCGTCTTAAAGAAAAATAAATTGAAAATATAATAATTAATACTCCAATTGTATAATTGCCTACAATTATTGATTTTGAAAAAAAGACAATCTCAATAAAAAGTCCTAAAGGAATGACTAAATTATTCATAACGGCTAAAGTACCATTGCTAACTAAAAGTGATCCACGATTCCAAAAGTAGTAACCTAATCCTGATGCAATTGCGCCTAACCATAATATTAATAACCATTGAGTTAAAGATTTTGGATATGTGATATAATCTATCATAATCACTGATCCTATGGATGCTATTATTATTGCACCAAAATAAAAATAAGCAAATTCATTTAGATTATAATCTTGACTAGAAATATTTTTAATATATCGTTTATACAAAACCTGACCTAATGCAAAAGAAAAATTTGCTCCTTGAATTAATGCAAACCCTTTAAGATCTAATAATTGAACGTCCGTTATTCTAATGAGCAAAGAACCTATCACGCTTAATAAGCTTAAAAATAAAAAGGTCTTTTGAATTTTTTTTTGAAAAAAATCTGAAATCATTGTAACATAAATTGGTGTAAAAATTGTAAATAACAAGATTTTCTCTACACTGATGAAACTAAAAGCATTTAAATAAAAACTGTACATGAATCCAATTTGAATGGCACCAATACCTGAAATATATATCATTCTTTTTTTGCTGATATTTATATCCACAAATGGTAAAAAAATTAAAAATGATATAATAACTCTTAGTAAAGAGAGACTCCAAGGATCAATTATAGGAGATAAATAATTACCAATAATACTAAATGAGAATGCCCAAATAATTGTAGAAATAATAAGATATATCATAAGCTAAATCTAAAATCAAGTAAAGCTAAAAACTTTAATATATATATTGTTTTTTGAGAACTAAAATTATTTTTTAGTTTAAAGCATCAAAAAGATAACTATACTTTATCACAAATGATTTGGTGCTGTTATCAATTGGAATTCCATCATAATCCTGAGATTGATTATAAACAATATATAGACCTGTNGCTGCTGATTGTTGCCAAATAAATCGCCAGTTCATGGAATATTGATCGGATTGATTATTATATTGAAGNAATGATTGAATATAAATTTTTGGGGTAATTGCGTATGTTATACGAGAACGAATCAAATGCGTAATAAAATCACCTTCAGGTAAATTTACATCATTATATTTAGATATTACCTCAGAAGTAAATCTATCTCCAAATCTATATCGTAGAGTTGTATCTGTGTTTTTTCTTTTTCCAGTAAAAAATCCGCCCGTTTTACTAACTATAATTATACTAAAAGGTTTGGTAAGGTTAGTATTAGTTCTAATATGTAATTCTTTATTATTATATGTTCCTTTTGGAACTAAAATATCTCTTACAATTGAGAACTCATCTTCAACACCTTCTTTTGTAAAATTTATCCCTGTATCTATTCGAAAACCATTGCGGAATTCCCAATGATTATCAACATGTAAAAATCCAGTTTGCTGAAAACCATCATTTAACTTCCAATATCCCCAGTAAGTAATATGAGGTCGAAGTTCTAATAATCCAAATAAATCTTTAGGGCGTGTACGGTTTAAAATTCTAAATAAGACTTTTCTATAACCCAAACGTTTAACAAAACCCATCCCAGGGTTAAAATTCTCTCCTACTTCAGAATATCTAATCTGATTTGTAAATGACTTTGTGTTTCTATTTGCTTCTAAAACATACGCATAGGTTTTTTTATTTTCAATATTTTCAGCAGGATCAGTTGTAGCGGCAAATGCAGTTAATTGAATCGTCTCTCCAACTCCTAGGGCGCCATCAAAAGAATAGGCATTATTAGTGTATCCATTTTCTCCTAATCCTTGACGATTTGTAACCATAGCTCCAAAATGCGTTCGGTTCGGTAATTCTTTTCGTAAACGGAGAATACTATAATTATCTCCATCTGAAACATCTTTTACTTTTTTTGTGCGCATATTTAATGCGCCTACTTTCATTCCTCCAATATTTCCAGTTAAACGTCCTCCACCTATTATTGGTACTTGTTTNCCATTAANAATTCCAATTCTTCGGCTAAAGAACATTTCAATATCTGGTCCATAGTAAGTGTTTTCTCCCGCTGAAAAAAGTCCAGCATTCTCTAAAAAAAAACCTCTTTTTTCAGGAAAAAACAAACTGAATCTATCCAAGTTTATTTGTTGTTCATCAGCTTCAACTTGAGCAAAGTCAGTATTATATGTAAGATCTAACGTCAAACTTGATGTTACTCCAACTTTAGCATCTAAACCAAAATCATTATTAGATGCACTAAAAGTATCTTCTCCTTTTACATCGTTTCTATTACCAAGTACGTAGGGCATAACTTTTAAATTTCTACTAGAAGGAACGTTTATGCCCGTAATTATTCCAGCTAAAGATAAACGATTTAGACTAAACTGCCTTGGTATCGGTGACCAAAAAGCATGCTCACTTCGTCTTGCTATTGTTCGTTGAAAATTTGCCCCCCAAGATTGATTCTTTTTATTTGAAAAGCGTAGTGTTTTGAATGGTATAGCAAATTCAGCACTCCAACCATAGTCACCTATCTTAGTTTTAACTTCCCAAGCAGCATCCCAGTTGATATTAAAATTTGCACCGATGCCAACTGATTGTCGAGTACTACTTATAGACATTCCTTCGCCACCACCACTGACCTGTGCATCATATTCAATCCCACCAGCATTTGTACCAAAAACAAATCCATTTTGTTGATCGTTATATGTATCAAGCACAAACATAAAACTATCTGTATTATTTAATGGAGCATCTCTTCGAGTATCAGTTATAACTATTTTATTTGGATTTGAATCGTAACATACTACAGAAACATAAAAAGTATCTTCAGAATACATAATCTTAACTATAGTTTCTTCAGTTGAAAGAGTGCCCTCATCTGGTGATTTCTGAGTAAAGGTTTTAATTATAGATATACCTTCCCAAGCTTCATCATTTATAACTTCACCATCCATAGTTGGTAAGGTCTTTGCTTCACTAACTAATGAACTATTTTGTGAAGATAAATTTCCAACAATTAATAATAGAATAATTTTATTTATATTTTTAATAAGTCCACTTTTCTACTATTAAATATTTACACTAATTAAATGCATCAAATAAGTACGAATATTTTAATGCAAATGACTTCGTATTCTTTTTAATAGGAATTCCATCATAATCTTCTGATTGATTATAAACTAGGTATAACCCTGTTGCTGCTGATTGTTGCCAAATAAAGCGCCAGTTCATTGACCATTGATCAGATTGATTATTATACTGCAGTAAAGATTGAATATATGTTTTGGATGTAATTGCATAGGTTAAACGAGACCTAAGAAGTCTGGTTGTAAATTTGCCATTATTTAATTCAACTTTATTATAATTATAACTGAATTCAGATGTAAAATGATCCTTAAAACGAATTCGAATGGTTGGTGTCATATTTACTCGATTTCCTCCAAAAAAACCTCCAATGCGATTCATAGAACTAAAACTAATTGGTTTTGATCTATTTGTCATTATCATAACCTGTGCTTCTATATCACTATATGAACCATTATTAATATTAATACCTTCAGATATCTCAAATATTTCTAAGACACCTTCTTTAACTAAATTAATTCCAGTGTGTATTTCAAACCCAGATCTAAATTCCCAATGATTATCAATATGCCAACGTCCTGATTCATGAAAACCATTAAGTTTCCAATAACCATCATAATTTATATGAGGTCGAACCTCTAAAAGTCCAAAATCATTTTTTGGTCTAAATCGTGTAAAAATCCTTCCAGACCATTTTCGATAATTTTCACGTTTAAGATAACCCATCTCTGGATTAAAATTTGCCCCAACCTCTGTATAAGATAAAGAACTTGAAACTGCTTTAGCATCTCGTGCCCCTTCTATTCTAAAAGCATAAGCATTATCTTTATTCAAACCTGGAGTATCAGTTAAACCTGCAAAGGCAATAATTTTATTTAACTCACCTAAACCTAATTGAGCATCAATAGCATAAGATTGATTTATATAACCANCATGACCTGTATGNTCTAATGCTGTATACATTCCGCCAATNTGAGTTCGGTTTGGCAATTCTTTTTTTAGACGTAATACTGAATAATTATTTTGATCAGTAACATCTTTTACTTTATCTGTAACCATCGATAAAACCCCTACTTTCATTCCAGATAAAGTACCTGTCAATCTCCCACCGCCAATAATTGGAACAGGAATGCCGTCAGAACCAACACCAATCCTTCTACTAAAGAACATTTCAATATCAGGGCCTGAATAACCTCCTCCAGATCCAACAGAAAACAAACCTGCATTCTCAAGAAAAAAAGCTCTTTTTTCAGGGAAAAAAAGACTGAATCGATCAAGATTAATCTGTTGTTCATCTGCTTCAACTTGTGCAAAATCAGTATTATAAGTAAGATCTAATGTCATTGAAGACCCCACACTTACTTTAGCATCTAAACCAAAGTTACTATCCTCATTTTCAATTGAATCTTCATCAATAATTTTATTTCTTTGACCTAAAATATAGGGCATAATTTTAGTATTTCTAGCGTGTGGAACATTTATACCTTCAATTGTACCAGCAGATAATAAACGGTTCATAGTGAACTGTCTTGAAATAGGTGACCAATGAGATTCTTCTTTTCTTCTTGCAATAACCCTTTCAAAATTTATTCCCCATGATTGATTATCGTCTTTTTTATACCTTAAAGTTTTAAAAGGTATCGCAAATTCAGCACTCCAACCATAATCACCCTTCTCAGTTTTAACTTCCCAAACTGAATCCCAATTAACATTAAATCCACCACCACTACCGATACTGAAGCGTCTACCTATACTACCACCTTCACCTCCGCCAGTAATCTGAGCATCAAATTCTATACCAGCAGGGTTAGTTCCAAAAACATAACCCGTTTGATAGTCTTTAAAGGTATCTATTACAAAAGAAAAACTATCTGAATTATTTAACGAGGCATCCCTTCTTGTATCTGATATTACAATTTTATCAGGAGTTCTATCATAAGCTACTACTGAAACAAAAAAATACTTTTCAGAATACAAAACTTTAACCACTGTTTTTTCAGAGATTGGTTCACCTTCGTCTGGTGTTTTTTGATAAAAAGTACTTATTGGTGTCGCGTTATTCCAAACAGGGTCATTAATAACATCTCCATCCATATTTGGTTCAATACTTATTTTTGTAGCTGAAGTAGTGAGCTGTGCTAATATTATAACAGGTAGAAAAAAAATGCAAATAAGTCTTAACATTAATAAAGCCCCTTATAACTTTAGAGAATTTTCAACAGTTTTAGCCATACTCACACATTCAGTTGATACTCCACCTAGTTCATGAGATGTGAATGAAATCGTAACTTTACACCAGCCAATAGTTATATCAGGATGATGATTATTTTTTTCAGCAAATTCAGCTAATTCATTAACAAATTGAATTCCACTCATATAATCATTAAAAAGAAATTCTTTGCTGATAGAATTATTGGAAAAGACCCACCCCTCCATCAAATCCAGGTTAGACTGAATTTCAGAATCATTAAGCAAAGCCATAGTTCCTCCTCTTATTTTGGAATTGCTGGCAGTAATTTACGAAAAGCTACACGTAGCCATACAATTGAAATTATTGTAGCCATTAATCCAGAAATAACCATTGCATACCAAATCCATTCAATTGGCTTATTTAAAATATTAGTGAAGTAATAAGCTAGTGGACCTGCTACCCCAATGACACGAATAATTGTTATGATTAATGAT
>JGI26060J43896_10000019_pt1 | contig 54601 bp, 42 predicted proteins | sample MarorgKNORR_S2LV_6_FD_43896 | JGI IMG/M metagenome (IMG submission 43896) | reverse complement strand
GGTAATGAACCATTTGTTACAAGAAATGTTGAAACACCATGTTGATGGCATATATCTAGGAATTCTCCAAGTCTTGAGTAAAGAGTTGGCTCACCATTAAGAGAAATTGCAACATGCTTAGGATCTTGAGCATCCAACCATTTCTCTCGAGGGACTGAGGGATGTCCTCCAAATCCTGTTAGAAGTCTTCTATGAGCTTTTACTGATTGAAGGAATAGTTCGTAAGGATCATCATCTATCTTAGTTAGAGTATCCGAATGTGGTTCTCTCCAACAGTATGTACATGCTAGATTACAGGTATCTACATTCGGGGCCATTTGCATACAGCCATGACTTTCAATACCATAGAAAGTACCCTTGTAACAAGATCGATCGGCTACAAGACTTTGTTTCGTCCAATGGCAAACTTTGACTCCTCCATGTTCTCCAACCAGATGATAACTCTGTTTAGCTAGACGCGCTGCGATTTGTGGCTCAATTTTAGTCACGGGGTTTTGCATAGGCATCAACTCCGACATCATATCCCGCATAGGGGTGGTGTCAGGCAGACCTTGGAGAGAAGCCTTAGGTTTCAATTCTATGTATATCTTAGAATCCTGTGTAGGCGAATAAATTATGACTCAAGACTCATACGACCGTCTAATGTCTGACCTGTTAAACGCCAATACATATCTTATTAGAAAGAAATTGTTGAAAATATTAGGAGAAGAATTCCATATATATACTGATGATAATCAGGATGTATTAATCGGATATTCTAAACAAAAAGCCCTCAAAATTAAGGAAGATATTCGAGTTTTCTCTGATGAATCAGAATCAAATCAAATTCTAAATATTAAAGCAAGAAATATTTTTGATTTATCTGGAAATTATGACTTCACTGATCCAAATACGGGTGAAAGTTTAGGTGGCATACGACGTAATTTTAGAAAATCATTTTTCCAAGATTCTTATTCTATCTATGGCTCCGATAATCAAGTTTATGGGGAGATTAAAGAAGATAGTATGATTAATGCTCTGATACGTCGTTTTATTCCATTTGCAAGTCTCGCTTTTCCCCAAGTATTCTCTATGGATGTACAGGGTCAATCATCAATTGTTTTTACACAAAAAATGAATCCAATAATTCAGAAACTTACAATTCAGATACCTGCTGAGAATCAGTTAGATCGTAGAGTGATATTAGGTGCAGCGATGATAATTATTGCAATCGAAGGTAAGCAAAACGACATTTTGTAAAAATAAATAATAAATTTATTATCAAAGGAATATCTTTCTGAATTGATTTTTGTTATTAGATTATGGAACCATTCAAATACGAATGGTCTAGGCCATCTTTAATGGCACAGGATAGCATACCAGAGGCTCTGACCTTTGATGACGTACTTTTGTTACCTGCTGAATCAGCAGTACTTCCAGCTCAGGTAGAGTTGAAAACTAGACTTACATCTTCAATTTCTCTTAACATTCCAATATTATCTGCAGCAATGGATACAGTAACAGAATCTCGTATGGCTATTGCATTGGCTCAAGCCGGTGGAATCGGAGTAATTCATCGTAATATGACTATTGAAGAACAGGCATCTAAGGTGAATTCTGTAAAGAGGTTCGAGTCAGGATTAGTTCTTGACCCTATTACAATTAGTCCAGAAACAACTATTGGAGAAATGCGTAGACTAAAAGATAAGCATGGATTCTCTGGATTACCAGTAATTGATGATAATGATATGTTAGTTGGAATCATTACTAATCGTGATATTCGATTCGTAGACGATGATAACCAACTTGTATCTTCAATGATGACTACTGACTTAGTGACAGTTCCTCCACATGTAGATCCTGAATATGCAAAGAAATTACTTCATCAACACCGGATTGAAAAATTATTAGTTGTTGATTCAGATGGAAAATGTACCGGGATGATGACCGTAAGAGATATTCAAAGAAGTCGTGATAATCCTAATTCCTGTAAAGACCAACATGGTCGGCTACGAGTCGCTGCAGCAACAGGTACTGGCGAAAAAGGAATTATGAGAGCCTTGGCACTATTTAGTGCGGGTGCTGACGTAATAGTCGTTGACACAGCCCATGGCCATTCTCATGGAGTCTTACATACTGTAGCTAAAATTCGTGAACAGGCAGGTGCTGATGCCCAGATTATTGCAGGTAACGTAGCCACTGGAGCAGCAGCTGAAGCATTAATCTCAGCTGGTGCGAATGCGATTAAAGTTGGTATCGGTCCGGGATCAATCTGTACTACTAGAATTGTATCCGGAGTAGGAGTTCCTCAATTAACTGCAGTACAGAATGTTGTTTCAGTATGTAAGAAGGCAAATATCCCAGTTATTGCTGATGGCGGAATTAAATTTAGTGGAGATATTGCTAAAGCGATAGCTGCCGGTGCAGATTGTGTTATGGTTGGAAGTGTCCTTGCAGGAACAGATGAAGCTCCTGGTGAAGCAATTCTTTACCAAGGTAGATCATACAAGGTGTATCGAGGAATGGGCTCCGTGGGTGCAATGAGTAAAGGTGCACATGATCGATATTTCCAGTCTGAGCAAGGAGATACAAGTAAATATGTTCCAGAAGGAATCGAAGGAAGAGTTCCTGCTAGAGGTCCAGTGGAGAATGTGATTCATCAACTAACAGGAGGTCTACGTTCAAGTATGGGCTATACTGGTAATCCAGATATACCTTCAATGAAAATTAATTGTGATTTCGTTAGAATTACAAATGCAGGGCTATCCGAATCACACGTTCATGATGTAGAGATTACTCGTGAAGCCCCTAATTATAGAAGGTGAATTAATGGAAACTATAGTTTTAGGCGGAGGATGTTTTTGGTGTGTTGAGGGTGCATTATTAGGCCTTCATGGAGTTGATAAAGTAATTCCAGGATATAGCGGAGGTCATACTGAGAATCCTAGTTACGAACAGGTGTGTGGCCAGAGGAGTGGACACGCAGAAGTAGTTGAGGTTTCTTTTGATGAGGAGATTATTGCTCGAAGAATATTACTTGAAGTATTTTTTACATGCCATGATCCAACTCAATTAAATCGCCAAGGAAATGATGTAGGACATCATTATCGTAGTGTAATTTTTTATAAAAATGAAGAAGAAAAAATTGATATTGATGAAGTAATAGGATACCTTCAACAAAATTTTGTTGAAGATATAGTTACTGAAGTTAGTCCATTGATTAATTTCTTTGTAGCTGAAGATTATCATCATAATTATTTTGCTAATAATCCTAATAATCCATATTGTTCTATGGTTGTAAACCCTAAAATATCTAAAACTAGAGCAAAGCATGCATCATTGTATAAATGATCATTTAGATTATTCGATTGAATGTTATCTATCAATTTATCTTGATATCAGTTGTATAATCTTGAGTAATATTCAACTATAGTGTAAAGTTCAATGCTCGTTATGGCGTCTAGTGCGACTAGTGAAAACTCTCCATCTTATGATAAAGCATGGACAATTCATGCATCAATAATTGGTTTGAATACAGGTAATATCTTATTCCAAGGTCTTGAATTAGATTCGACTAATCCAGATATGATTGTTGTTATAGGGCTCACAATATTAACTGCCGCTCTTCCATTCCAAGCTATATTTTTCTTAATTAACTCATATATTCAAGAGTTTGATGGTATGCATGAGTTAGAATATGCTATGTTAGAAAGATTATTGATTATTTGTCAGGTAATCTCCTTTTCCTCACTTATAGGTATAGCAATTTTGATGACGAATACTCATTATTATATGGGTACGGCTTTCATTACTTCTGCGATTCTTGCAATATTATTCCTTCGAACAGCATCTAATCAGGCTGATATATTATCTCGAATGACAAAATAGTAGGGGTGACATTCATAGTAGGTAATGTTTCAGCGGATATTATGTCCGACGTAACATATCTTCCGACTTTTCCTCCCTTATCACCTTGGGATGCATATTTATTACTTTTAATAATACCATTCTTATTACGACTATTTCTTATTGCACCTCCATTGATTGATTTAGTAAATACATATGCACCTCCTGGCGATAGAACTCAACATGTGAAATGGTTTTTAGTACGAATAAAGAAATTACCAATCGATGGTTTCTGGAAAATTGTGATGAATGAAGTACTTTCATTTATCCTACCCGCTTTAATTGCATTAACAGCACGATTAGTATTCAATGGAGATATTGGGTGGAAAAGTTGGAGTGAAACTCCAGATTTTGGAATTGTCTTATTAATATTAGCAGGTTCAATTTGGCTTTTTGTTGATTTTGGTAAAGTAACTCGCTCTCGAAAAAATATTCAGGCAATTGCGAAGTATAACTTAACCACAGCTAAGGCACTTGTAGAAGGTGCTATAATTGGTCGTGAATTTCTTAAAACAGTCGATGAATTCACGATACCTCGTCCTTGGAGAGAGGTTATTGATATCTCGGAAGATTCTGATGGAATTCATAAATCTCAGAAAATGAATCCATTGCAAGATCTAATTACCAGCCTTCTTGACAAAGGAGTAGATATGCTTGAAGAGGTTTTAATTAAGGCTAAAGATCCTGCATCTGGAATGATTGAAAAGATAGATACTGAAATCAGAGAACGTATAACTAAACAGGTTCAAGCATCTTCTCGTTCTCTTATGAGAGATGTAATTTTCTCAATAGTGCCTATTATTGTCTTAATTGGTCTTCAACGATTCATAGGCTAACTATAGCTTCTTTGTCAAACATTGCTTTTTCTTTAGGAGTAGCAAGTAATATCCAGCCTATCCCCATAATAATTTGAATAATTGCCGATAGAGCGATAACTTCTCTTAATTCTAGTAACTCATTCTCAAGAATAAATCCTGCAGTTATTGCAGAAGTCCCCATCATAAAAGTCAGTGCTAGGAAATCAGCACCTGCAACTCTCCCTCGCCATTCATCACCTGCACGCTCTTGCGTCAAAGTTGTTGACTGAACCCAATTAAATCCACTAGATGCATGGGATATAAATATCATTACTAGAAGTAAGTTACTCCATTCCATGATTGAGATAATAATATAGAAAATACCTGAAGTACCCACAGCTAAACCTATCAAATATGGTTGTAATGTCTTATTTGCCATCAGTGGTCTTCCAACCATCGGACCGAATCCAGAACCAAATCCTCTGGCCATAAATAAGATCCCGATTCCTGCTGCCATATCTCCAAATCCTGCCTCCATTCCTATCATTATTAGAAGAAATATTTGTGCTCCACCTCCGGACGACCAGAGGGCTTTAGCAATTACTAATCTCCTAATCTCTGGCTTCTGAAGGATATATCTCCAACCATCTGTAATCTCTTTAGTAACAACTCTCAATGTTGCATTCTTGCGTTCACTAATATCTGGTCCACCTGGTGGAAGTGTCATGATAAAAATTCCAGCACCTAGGAAGGTTATTGCATCTATCCATAATGCAGTAGTTATTCCGTAATTTGCAATAGTAAATCCACCTATAGACGCACCTATTCCTAATGCTATCGACCAACCGCCAGATCCTAGAGCATTAGCAGTTAGTAATTCTTCATCTGTACATATATTTGGTAAATATGCATATTCTGCTGGATCAAATACAGATTTAGCAGCCACCATTGTAACTGCTAACAAATATACTGATGCTAAACTATCTAACAAATTAAATTGTAATACAATAATCAAAACAATACATGAAGCAAGATTAGAACTAATCATTAATCCTTTACGAGAGTAACGATCTGCTAACATTCCAGTAAATGGTGTTACTGCAGCTAATGAAAAACTCCTTGATGCTAAAACACCAGCAATAGCGAGAGGGGAGTTATCACTTGCTTCTCCAGCGAGTATAAATAATGCAATAACAGTGAACCAGTCTCCAATATAGGAGATTTCCTGTGCTATAAATAAGCGTCTAAAGGAGGAATTTTTTCTGAGTATTTCTCCATACCCTATAGTGCCCATATGCTCCCGCATAACTCATTCATTATCATACTGATGCCCCATCATAACTCATAAGACTGAACTGCTCACGCCAGCATCATGGTTGAAGACCGCTTAGTGTGGATTGATCTAGAGATGACTGGACTAGATCCTGAAGAAAACACCATTATTGAAATTGCAACAATAGTTACTGAAGCAGATCTTTCTATAGTTGCTGAGGGACCAAGTTTTGCAATTTCAGTTCCCGAAGAAGAGTTAGCTAAGATGGATGAATGGAATGTATCTCACCATACTGATAATGGATTAATAGAGCGTGTCAGGAAATCTGAGACCAGTATGAGTGATGCAGAAATTTCTACTCTTGATTTTTTACAAATACATTGTCTAGCAGGTGTTCCTCCATTATGTGGGAATACTATTGGTCAAGATCGTCGTTTTCTTAGAAAGTATATGCCAACTCTTCATTCCTTCTTCCATTATCGTAGTGTTGACGTAACAAGTATCAAGGAATTAACAAAGCGATGGTATCCAGAGTTGCCTAAATGGAAAAATAATTCAGGTCATAGAGCACTAGGAGATATCAGAGGTAGTATAAATGAACTTTCTTATTATCGAGAACATATATTTATTAAAAAATAATATGACTTGAGAATTAATGATGGAATTCAATCGAGACTTTGCTATGGAAAAATATCAAATTCTCAATTTCAATCAATTACGTACTAATGTTATTTCTAAAATGAGATTTTTTTATGATATTTCTGGAAATAGAATTTTTAGTGATGTTCACTTATCTAATTTATCCGAAATAGAACTGTCCTATCTTTCTAGAAGTTCTATTTCTAGGCACGGTCTTACAACTAATTTAGATAAATCAAAGAGGATTAGTAAAACTAATTGTTGTGTACGTTTAAATCGTAATTTATTCCATAAAGATTATCTTGATTATGCAGAATTTGTTCTTTTTCATGAGTACATTCATTGTCTAGGTAATTTCACTCATAACAAGGAATTTCGTATGACGGAAAACTTTTGGCCCAATAAAAAAGAAATGAATATTATTGGTAAGAGATTAACTAAAGAATTACAAGATCGTAATTCTAAGTGGGCTTGGACTTGTTCCAAGTGTGGTTTTATTGTCAGAAGAAGTACTAGAAAGTTTAGAAGTAATTATTTTCATAAGGAATGTAAAGGAAAATTACAAAACATTGCAATTATTCATCCCACCATACTGGAACATTGAACCAGTTTTCATGTTCAATAGATCGATCTAAAGTAGGTAAAGTAAGGACTTGATATCCTGCAAAAATTGTCATACCCAAAGAAGCACATGGTGATGGCAAATAATCTTCTCCTGTTTCAGTTACTACTAATTGAATTGCATGTCCCTTTGGTACTATTACATCCATCGGATTAAATTCCATTAACATTCTATAACTTGTCATTGGTGACGTAGGAAGCGCCTCATACCCTCCATCCCTATATCTGACATCCATTGTTGCATGTCCTAATCTCAAACCGCTAGTTTCATCATACATTGTTACAAATAATTGCCCGCCATTACACATATTTGTCCTAGCATCAATATGTAATGTTGGTAATCCTGAGATATGCATATCACTTGTCATTGGCTGACTAGTTATTGTCATCGATTGTTGAGAGTTAACAGTACCCGACATACCACCATCCCAATCAGCAATTGCAAATTGTACATTCTTAGTATCTTCTGCTGGCCAAGTTTCTTCAATATGCCATCTACCATCATTTCTTTGTACCTGAACATATGATTCTGGTTCATCACCTATTCCTTTTAGATAGTACTCAAACCATGGAAATAGTTCTACTGCCCAATCCATTCTTGTGACATTTGGAAATGCTTCAGCACCATATCCTGATTCTAATCCCTCATGGACAGTTGGCTGATCTGGATAATTATGACCCCATTGTCCTGAAATAGTTCGAACATTTATTCCTGCATCTTTCAAAAGCTGGTGAGTAGGGAATGCATGATATGGATCTACATTCCAATCTTGTAATCCCCAAACAATGTATACACTACCGTTATAGTTGTCTATCACATCTTGTAAATGATATCTTTCATCCCAATAATCATTCCACTCATCTCCTCCAAATCCTGCACCCAACCATGTAGTAAATGGGCTCACAGGTCCTATGGCATCATCAGTACATAATCTCATATCATCACTTGTTGCATCTGTAGTCGCACCTTCATACAACACATCATACAACATTGCTCTTGCTTCGCTAGATCCATTTCTATAGAACATCTGCTGAACTCCTATTGACCCAGAAATAGGTACAATAGTTTTGAGATGTTCTGATGGATTTTGTGCCGCTTCCCAATTTGTAGTTCCAGCATATGATTTTCCCATTAAACCAACATTCCCATTAGACCACTCTTGTTCTCCTAGCCAATGAACTGCTGATTGAATTCCTATTTGTTCACCCAGTCCTTTAACATCTTGACAATGCGTTGACTTCCCAGTTCCAAAAGTCGAAACCTGAGCTAGAGCATATCCATGAGGTACAAATTCTTCTAGTACCCACAAACCCACTCCTGCATCAGGTATTGTATTTGGATTAGAATCATCTCCAGCAACTCCTTCTCCACCAAAATCATAGTATGGATGAACTGTTGCAATGACTGGAACTTTTGTACCATTCGGAACTTCAGGCATCCATAAAGATACATGCATTAGAGCAGGTCCCGGATAACCCACATCCTGTTCAGAGATTGGTAAATCTACTTCAACAAAATATTCTGTTGGTCCAGACCACGAGTATGGACCTTCTACTGGTAGTTGACTTCTCCAACCAGTCATATTCAATTCCATATTATATCTCTCATCAACTGGAGTATCCCACCATTCATATTTTGAATCGCTAAAACCCCCTGGTCCAGCTCCTGACCATATCGTTGAAATAATAATTAAACCGACAATAATAATTGTAGAAATCAAAATACCTAGTTTTTTATTTGTATCTAAATTACTAATAAATGGATTATTTTTTATTAAAGAGAGTTTTTCCTCTTTGATAATTTCGGCATCCAAGACCTCACCCATTAGTCCTGCGAACAGATGATAGCAGATTATAGTAGTGCTTTGTTAAAATATAATTATTTTTTTCTCATTTCAATATCTAGTACTAAATGATCCCAATGAGGTGCATATGATTTAATTTTATTAACATGAATATTTTTCATAATATAATTCAAATTTTTATTTTCTATATTTTCTGTCGTTTCTTTTATGAATTTTTCATAATTATCAGCAGGAGCCAGTCCATGTAAATGTAGAATCCCACCACTATCTTTTAGGCAATTTAATGCGATATCAAAAGATTTTTCAGCGGTTGGAAGGAGTCCCAATAATACTCTATCTGCAGTATCGAATAAGTCACTACTAGTAATTCTATTATCTCCCTCATATATTGTACACCTGTCTTCCACTTTGTTATTCTTTAAATTATATTTTAGAGCATTGATTGCATTAATATTCCATTCACATGAGTAAACATGCTTTGCTTGACTTTTAACTAAAATTGGTAAAGTGTAATATCCTATCCCACAAAATAAATCTACAATAATCTCACCTTTAGATACAACTTCCCCCATTCTTCTACGTTCATTTACATTACCCGAAGAAAACATGCATTGAGTTAAATGATATCCATATTTTATTCCACTTTCTTTCCTGATAACCCAGTCATTATCACCAACTAATATTTCTACTGTTGATTCTCTCTTTTCTCCAATAATCTCTCCTAATCTTGCTAATCTTTTAACTTCTAAACCATTACATATCTGTAACCAAAATTCATCAGAGATAAATGGCTCCCAATGTTTTTTCTTGAATGCTGTATTTGGTAGTAATACAATATCTGCAAATTTCTCCCAACGCTTGGGTATATCATCTAGTAATGATGATATATTTTCCAAATCTGTATAATTCAACACGATATATGAATTTACAAAATTTCGAAGTCGTAAGTGAGGTTGAGAAGCACTCATTCATACACTCCGAGATGCATGATGGATTCAGACTTATGGTAGATGACTTTTTGCAGTATCATATGCAACGTCTAGTAGTGTTACTGGTTTTGTTGCTAATTTCTCCTGTTTCTTTGGCATCTCCTCCTCCTGGTGAACCCGAGATTTCAAATAATATTTGTTCCACATGGAATAGTTCAGATGGTATTTGTGATGATTATCAATCTAGCCTAGATGGTTCAACTACGGATGAATGGATTAAATCTTCAATTATAGTCAATGTTGTTAATGCTGAAACAGTATCACTAACGATATCTACAGCAATACATGAACTCTCACGTTCAGATTTGAATTTAGAAGATTTGGATTTAGAAGGTGATAGTAGTATAGATGATGGTATTCCTGCAGACTATATACGAAATTATCTTGATCTTGATAGAAATGGCTTAACAGTTGAAGAGAGAATGTTATCTTTAATTCAGACAAATATGAGAGAATATATTGAAGATAATTTTGAATATACTGATAGTTCAGTTCTAAATACGATTTCTAATGTTGATTTTTCTTCAGAAAGTAATTTACAATGCACTTATAGTAGATCTTTAGATTCTATAGATGAAGTCAATGGATTTCCTAATAATCCATTTAATCCCCCTATTTGTTTCCGAGGAGTATTTGAGTTAGTCCTTAATCCTTCCAAATTAGGTCTTAATGAAGATACAGGTGACCTTGATAGGATGATGAGAGGTCTACTATTAATGGGTGGAGATATTAATTCTTCATTTAATGCTAAAGCCTTAGCCGGCCATTATGTGGAATTGACAGTTTTCCCTCCTGATTATTCTACTGCTTACCAAGTTGATAATCCTGGTATATTACTTACTCGAAATTATTCCAACCAAGCTCCTCAAACTTATGGACATTTATCTTTAGATAATACTGAACCAGAATCCTCCGATATTAGTATATCCGTTGATCTTACTACACGAATTAAGAATCGCGATTCATTTTCAGTTTTATCAATAGATGAAGAACAACCTGCATTAACTATTGATATTATAATTGATGCTAGAGATTCTAGTAATACCGAAATTGATATGAGATTGTCAATACATCATCTTAATTCCAATACTTTAACCGATTGGTTAGTTGATTTTGATGATGGGGGTATGAATCTACCAATTATTACTTCAGATGGAATTAGAATGATAAATACTGAATTAGATAAAGACATGAACGATCTTCTCAATGGTATTCCAATAGAATCTCTGTCTTCGGGATTCTCTGAATTATTTGGATCAGATATTCATTTTCTTGATCCTATTTTTTCATCATCTGATCTAGACGGTGGTCTAGATTTCCGTCATCAAGCTGGTGAAACCTGTGATGAATTATTAGAGGTGAAATATTGTTTAATTGGTGATGAGGCGATGTCTGGGCAGAATCCAATTTATATTCAATCAAGTTCTCAACCAGTGCAAGTAAAAATCTCAAGAATAATTGAAAATATGTTAGGATCAAGTTTAGGTGATGTTTCAACACTTGATTTTTCTATAATTAATGACCAAGATTTAGCAGCAGCTATGAGTATCGTAGAGGTTGAATTTTCAACTAATCCATATTGGTTACAGGATTTACTTCCGATAGGTTTCCCAAATACTGATATTAATCTAGAATTATTTCTCCCCGAATGGATTAAATCAACAAAGGGTGATAATTCAGTTCTTGAACTAAAATCTTCTTTCCGTGACCAAGAAGTATTCGAAATTGGTTTTGAAGGAACTAGAAATTTTGATTGGAGTCATCCAATTTGTTTGAAAAGCGTTCCTTGTGAAGATACTTCAAGTGATTTGCTATGTTCTTCTAAGCAGAGTACATGTATTACTTCAAAAGTTGAAATATTTCTCAATAATGTTGCAATTAACGAATTAAGTGGAGCTATAAATATTAATTTTGAAGTCGATTTAACTCTATCAATTCACAGAGTTAATATTGACTTAGGTGAAGATGGAATCGAATTGAAACCTATACCTTCTGATTTGATTCGCAGAGCTATCGCAGTTGGCGATAGAAAATCATCTCTGTTCGAGTCAGAAGGTGGACTTCTAGGTGGTTCTGACATTACTGCTCCAATAGATTTTGGGAATGGTCATAAAATTGATTTAGTAATCTCAAATTCAGGAATGAATCAGTTTGCACAAGATCTGAATGATCTCTTTCCATTAATATCTGAGGAAAATAGTATCTCTGCCTTTCCTTTAGATTTAGGATTTGATAAATATGAATTAAATATAGATGTTAAATCTACTCCATTCATAGTTGAATCAGAAACATATGTAATTCCCGATACAGTATCTCCATCTGATTTGAATCCAATTAATTTTTCTGCTTCTATTAAAAATGCGGAAATGAGTATTACTTCTGAAAACAATCAAATAGATTTAGAAATTCATCGTTCATCTATTACTTCAATCTTAACAGACTACATTGAATGGCCATTTGGTAGCCCCATTACTAGTGACTTCGGTTTAACATTTGAAAAATCTCTAATGCAACAAACAATATTCCCAATAATGGAACATACTAGTTTGGGAACAATTCGCTCCTCTGCCTTAATTATAATTCATATGCCCGATGAATTTCGATTTACATCATTTGAAAGTTCCAATGGCTTAGGGAATATTTCTGAAATTAATGGTCGCCAAGTATTGACTTATCTTACCCCTATTTGTCCAGATTCTACTTCATGGGATAAATGCAAGAAAAATCATGATACAGTAACGTATAGTCTTGAATACAGTTGGTCATTTATATTCTCCGAATTAATATCATATGGAATAATCTTTTCAATTTTCTTTGGTTTATCGATGGTTCGGTTAATACGGAATAGAAAAGAAAAACAAAATCAGAAAATAATCCAACAAGAACTTGAAGATGGTCGCCTTACTGAAGATGCAGCTGTAGCCGAATTTGGATCTATGAATTCACCTGTTTTACTAGTTGAAGAGTCATTCTTTGAGGAAGAAGAAACCGAAGAAATTAATGAATGGTAAGTGAATAAAATCAAATTAACTCAGCATTAATTCTTTCAGCCATCTCTTTACCAATGCCGGGGACGTTTCTAAGTTCCTCCACTGATGCGAATTTTATTTTTTTATAACCTCCAAAATGTATTAATAAAGATTGAATCTTTTTGGCACCTAAACCTTCAATATTCTCTAATGGATTTTTCAATGTGGATTTCCCACGTCTTTTTCTATGAAATTTATTAACAAATCGATGTGCTTCATCTCTTGAATGAATTAATACTCTTCCTTTTCTATCAAGTATCAATGGTTCTTTCCCTTTACGAAATATAGTTTCTTCTTTTTTTGCTAATGCTGCGATTGGAAATACATTATCCAATCCATTTTTTTCTAAAACTTTATGAATTGTATCAAGATGAGTTTTGCCACCATCCAACAGAAGTAAGTCTGGCCATTCTTCCTGTCTTTTACTCCATCTTTCAATTACTTCTGACATCATTTTTAAGTCATCTAATACTTCAGTTTTAACAATATATGTTCTGTACTCTTTGTTAGCAGGTCTTCCATTTCTAAGGACTATTGATGCACCTACTCTTTCAGTACCTTGAAGTTGAGCCATATCAAAACAAACAATATAATCTAATGATTCTAACTGTAATAGTTTGGCTCCATCATCTGCCGCAATCTTTTCTAAATTCCCTGACCGTTTATTCTTATGTCTAACAAGTTGAAATTCTGCATTTTGTGTCGCCATCTTCTGCAATTTTGCTAATTCTCCTCTTATTGGTACCCTTGTATCTACTCTCCCTCCTCTCCTATTTCCGAGCCATTGTTTCATGACATCTGTCATTGGTGTAGGTGAAAGTATTACTTTGGGTGGCTTCCTATCTGAATAATGCTCAGATAGAACTAGTGAAACAGATTCTGCAATATCTCCACGATGAATTAATGGATAATTAACCTCCCCTTGTATTCTACCATCTTTGGCATGAAGTATTACAACTACTGCAACATCATTTCGAAAAGCAAAACCTACTGCATCACAATCTTGATAAAATCTTGAATTAATAATTTGTTGTGATATTATTGTTTGAATTGCTGAAATCAAATCTCTAGTTTTGGCAGCATTCTCATAATCTTGATGATTTGAATGTATTTTCATTTCTTTGTTTAATTCTTGAATTAATTCACCTGCATTTCCATTTAGAACTCCTTTAGCAGCAGTAACTAATTTTTCATATCCATCGGGATCTAAACAGGGCCCCCTACAAAGACCAATATGCTTCGCTAAGCATCCATCTTTACCTCGACAGTCCTCATCTCTAATTCCAAAATGCCTTCTAAAAAGTTGTATGACTCTTTTAGCTGCTCCTGCATCCGGGAATGGCCCCCATCTCAAGTCATTCTCTGAAGGGAATCTAGTATAGATAATTCTTGGATATTTCTCATTTGTGATACAGATATATGGGAATGATTTATCATCCTTTAACATCGAATTATATCTTGGTTTATGCTTTCGAATTAACCCTCTCTCTAAAACAAGTGCTTCAGCCGGATTTTGAGTTACAATGAAATCTATCTTTTCAGATCTTTGAATAAGTTTTGGTATCATTTTTCTATCAGGATTTTTAGAAAAATACGAACGAACTCTTTCTTTGAGATTATTTGCTTTACCGACATATAATACACGTCCGTCTTTTTGCTTGAAAAGGTATACCCCAGGATTAGCTGGCAGGCCATGATTTCCCCCCTCGAGTGCCATAACTATCTGAAGCGGCGTAGGTGAATGCCCATGAACCCTAGACCTATTCGACAGTCATGCTCAGTGACACTGAGAGGCGAATTCTTTCCCGACTTTCTGAGTTTGGAGAAGAAATAGAAGGTAGTTGGGATGTACCTAGAAGCCTTTCCTTACCAGGTCTTGCCGATTCACTTGGACTTGTTCGTTCCAGCCTACATAAACCATTAGCCAAACTTGAATCTGATGGATTTGTGTTTACTCGCTCAGCTCATGTTATTGGAGGAGGATCTAGAAAACGTAAAGTTGTTCATATTACCTCTNTTGGCCGTGAGCAAACCAATACTTTTGAAATCAAATCACAATCTGATATTGGGAAAACATATGGTACCATACCTAATCTTACAAAATTATATGGTAGAGATAAAGATAAGTCAGATCTACTTGATTTAGTAATGAATAGCGATAATATATTCCTTAGTGGATTACCGGGGATTGGTAAAACAAGTCTTGCAAGAGATATTGTTACAGAAGTTCTTCAAAAAGGTTGGACAGTTAGGTGGGCAACCTGTTATTCAAATACTGATGTTTCAGAAATTTCTAAACAGTGGAATGGAGGAAATTCTCCTCGCGACAGTTCAGCATTGGCTGCATACTTAGGTAAAAATAGAAATTTATTAATTATTGATGAAATTCAAGAAATCCATCCTCGACATATAAGTAAAATAAGCGAGTTATTACAAGAGTTAAAGTCCACAAAAGCCTCAATCTTAGTAATTGTACGTTCCCCTAACCCATTTTTTCTAATTGATGATTTTTTCGATTTTCGATTATCAGGGATATCCATAGAAGATGGCTGTTTCCTTCTTCCTGAGGAATTAAACAGTGAAAAAGCGATTAAAATAGTTAGTTCATTAGGAGGGCATCCTTTAGCTTTACACCTTTGGAATCCTGAAAGTGAATTACCCGAGGAAGTAGTGGCAGTTCAGCAATTTGTAGAATCTACAGTAATTGAAAAATTAAGTAAAGATGGTATTTCTACATTAGATGAATTAAGCTTGAGCCCTACTCCACTAGAAATCGATGAAATGACTGAATCCAATGGGACTTTTGAGCTTGATGAATTCGCAATTCTTCGTTGGACGAATGAGAAATATGAACCTCATCATTTGATAAGAAATGTACGTAGGTCATTATGGTCTGAAAATAAGGTCAAAGAACTTCATCAAATTGCAGCTAATAGTTGGTCAGAGAGAGACGGGGAAAGAGCTCTATGGTTAGAAGCATATCATCGAATAAAATCAGAAAATTTTGATAAAATATTGATAACTGATAAGATTTCTCTTATTTCTAAAAATAATACAGCAACTGCTGCTTTGTTAATTGAAGATGCTTTGGAAATAGAAGAGAATATTGGTCTACGATATCAAGCAGTTGATTTAGCTTTTGAAAGAGCAGAATATGACATTGCTGAAAATCATCTTTCAAATCTAATGATTAGTCCTCAAAAGAAACTTCTTTTGGCACGTTTATCTCGAATCAGAGGTGATAATGAATCAGCAATTGACCTAGAGAATCAAGCATTATTCGAATTATCTCCTCCCGAAAGAGTTAGATTCCAAGTCTCAATGCTAGTTCGACAATACGATGATAGATTATCTGGTCGAATTAAAAAATCATTAGCAAATGATATTCTCAAAGAGATTAATGATGTAAGTTTTAGAGATTTATCAGATAGGGACCGTCATACTGCCGAACTTTCATTAAATTTATTGAGACATTCTATTGCTCTCCAAATATCTGATTTAACTCTCGCATCTCAGTCTAGATCTGAACTAGAAATAATACTTAATGATGATGAAGAAACTCTATTGCTACTAGATTTACGTACGAGATTATCAGCATCAAATACGCCAGAACTATTAGATTCTTCACTACAATCTGTTAGTTCTTTCATTCAAGAATGTTCAAATCCATTAAAGAAGATCGGAATGATTCATGCTGCGCTTGAAGTAACAAGAGGTAATCATCCAAATTGGTTAAACAAGTCACATGAAGAATTATTCAATATCCCATTAAGGGATGACTTAGCAGTATATCGTCGAATAAGTGCTCAATGCTGGTACTGGAGAGGCATCTTAAATCCTAATCAAAAATTAGCTTATTGGCAGGAAGCAATTCATAGATTCCGTGCTGCTGAATGTATATGTGCAGCCAATGAATTACTTGAAGAATTGACAAAATCGATCTAACTAAATTTCAGCCCCAATTAGAGTTCTAGTTTCATTAATACCTTGTACTGCTCGTATTTCTTGTACTATGCATTGTGTCAATAGAGAGTCATTTTCTGCTTCAACTTTCACAAATAGATCATGATTGCCAAATACAATCCATTGTCCCTTTACGCACTCAATTTTACTTACCTCTTCACGAACTTGGATTTCATATCCAGGTTCCGTCGTAATTAGAATAAATCCTACCGCCATTACTACGCCTCCACTGCTATCAGAGTTTCTGTTTTTTGAACTCCAGGAATTGCTCTCATATTACCGATTAGAGTATTCGCCATTTGTTTTTCATCCTCAAAATCTATTCTTGCTACAAGATCATATTCGCCGTATGCAACATGAGTTTCTGTCACGCTATCAATTTCTAATAGTGCGAGATAAACTTCTAATTCTCTCTGAGGTTGACATTTAAACAAAACAAAAGCAGTACTCATTAGATTATCTCCAATCTTAAGGCTGTGTGTTATGCTTATTATGGCTCGTTTCTTATCGCTTATATTAATGGACATTTATACACCAATAATATATGGTAGCGTGTTGCCGTTATACTATGCTCGACAACCATCACCGCCAATCAAGGCGTGCTGTTTTTCTAGTTTCTATTCTACTAATTTCAACTATTGCCTTTGCCCCTGCTAGTTCAATTGCTTCATCTTCAAAGTCAACATCTATATGGAGTGGAACTGTAAACTTAGTAGATGGTTACACTGTAGAGAGCGGAGATATATTAATTATAGAATCTGGTACTACAATTAATTTAGGTGACGATAAGGATATACTAGTAGCTGGTAGAATTACCATACAAGGTACATCCTCATCTCCTGTGATATTGAATTCAATCATAGGAGATCATGATGGAATAATCTTTAATTCATCAAGTAATGGTTTAGGTTCAAAAATTGATAATTTAACTATTAGAAACTCTGAGTATGGTGTCTCAATTTATGGCAGTGATCCTGTTCTTAATAACTTAAGAGTTGAGAATGCCGACCTCGTAGCAATTGATATTTTTGATTTCGCATCACCTAGAATAAATAATCTAATAATAGAGGGTGGTGGACAAGATGTTCCATTAAATACAAATTGGAGAAAAGGAATTGGATTATCTGTGGGTTCTTTTTCTAGTCCAATTGTTGATGGTGCTTTAATCAATAATCTTGTTACTCGCGGTGTTAATTATTGGGGTAATTCAGGAGGTATAATATCTAATCTTCAAGTTAGTAATATTAGTGGCGCTACTACGTCTATTGCTGCTGGTATCTGGATTGAAGATTCTCTACCTCTGATTATGAATTCTAATGTTACTCGCTCAGACAATGGTATCTATGTTAGAGATATCACTCAAGGATGGAACACAAGGCCTACTTTCACAAATATTGTTGTCGAGGATAGTCAATATAGAGGTGTAATGGTTGAACAATATAATCATAGCCAGTTTTCTAACTTACCAATAAATGCAATATTCACTAATCTAGTCATTCGTGGTACAGGTGGGGAAGATGCTAAAACACCAGGTCTTGGTATTGCAGCCTTAGATGTAAATACTAGTGGAGTTAGGATTAATGGTGCCCTAATAGAAGATAATCCTGTAGTTGGTTTTAGAGCCTATATGATCGATTCATCAATGATTGTCAATAATTTGACATTACTTAATAATGGAGGAGTTGGTTTTTCTATTCCCTTCAACGACCGAGCAGGATTATTCTGGAGAGCATCTAATTGGGGGTCATCTGGTCCACCAACTATCAATAATTTAGTAGTGAAAAACTCATCAGGTCCAGGGATTCTAATGTGGAAGGGAGGCGTCAGTGGAACTAATTGGGAAACTACTGGTAATGGAGCTAACGGTATAGATTTTCGAGAATTCCATCCTGAGGTTAATGCTGTATTAAGTATGAATAATACTGGGCATGGTATTTCAGTCAAAGATTCCAGTAATGTGGCATTAGAATATATTGTAACCTCAGGTAACGGTATTGGTTCATTATCAGCAAATCTAGGTTCAGGATTTTATTTTGAAGAATCAAATGATGTCGTCAGCAGTGGAAAAAATGTTTCTTGCTATATGTGCACATCCATCGGTGATGAAAATGGAGTTACAATTAAAGATAGTATTGATTTACAACTTCGTACTTTACAAATAATCGATCCAATTAATTCACCAGCTCTCGATATAGATAATTCTGGACTCTCACAAGATGGGAATATAATTATTAAGAATTTAACAGTTAACTTCAATTCATCCAATTCAGATGATTATGCAATTAAGTTAAATGATGTTGATGCTAAAATTTCTAATTTAGAAATCAATGGAAATAATGGTGGTTTTTATTGGAATGCCAAGGGCTCTATTGCATCTTATCTAAATGATAGCCTGATTAGTGTGTTTAATCAAAATAGTTGTGTAGAGTTCGTCGGTCATTCTGAATTATTAGTTAATAATGTTGGTTTTGAATGTAATTCTCCACCAAGTATGGATCTCAGTTTCGTGAATATGTCAAACTCTTATTTCATCCAAGGTTCTAATTACTCTGACTATTTTTTGATGAAAACAAGTAGTCATTTGAGATGGATTTCTTCATCCTCAATGGGTATTCCATCATTTGAATCTGACGATAATATCGTTGATGAAATGTGGTTCTTAGAAACTCATGTAGTTAATCAATACTTCAATCATATACCATTCTCTTCAATCAATATAACTTTTGATCAATATGAGTCGGAGTATTTCACCGTATTACCGTATGAAGGATTTGAAACTCTTGGACCTTTCATAGGTAAAAGATGGACTCCTATTAGTGGATGGTCTAATACCAATAATATATCTATAGGATGTGACTATGATTCGATACATAATGACACTAATACTATTGAATTAAGTTCGAATATCTTAGTAACTTGTATTCTAGAGATATCTAATCAACCACCTCTAATTATCTGGGAAAGTCCTATTCAAGATGAAGTATATGCTAGTGGCTCAGAGATTATTTTTGATGCTAGTTCATCATGGGATTTAGATAATGAATTACTTACATATTCTTGGTCAAGTAATATTGATGGTGAAATAACCTCTTCTTGTGAATCTAATCTGAATAAATCAATAATTATAGCTAATGATTTGGTACAATGCATTTCCGATGGTAATCACCAAATTACTCTAGAGGTATGTGACGCATCCAATAACTGTGCTATGGAACAACGTTCTATTAAATTGACAAATAGGCCACCTTTGGTAACAGTTGATACTACTCCTGATATCTCTGCTTGGGGTACTCTATATCTTGGAAAAACTGCTTCAGTCAATATTAATTTAGCAGGTACTAATGATCCAGAGAATGATGATCTAACATGTTGGTTTAAGGCATCTTACGATGATGTTGAGTACTATCTTCTTGAATGTCCAGGACAAATTAATCAGACCTTCCCTCTTGCTCCCAACCAATTTTCAATAACAGTTTATGTGACTGATGGTATAAATTCCCCAGTTACTTGGACATTTAACGTTGAGTTATTCAATGAATTACCAATTGCATCAATGGATATTACAAGGACTGGACAGAGGTCACAAGATATTTTGCTTATTGACGGCAATAATACTTTAGATCCAGAAAATGATGAGATAAAATTTGAATTTTGGAGTGATATTGATGGCTTAATTCACTCTGGTATTACTCCCGAAGATTCTATTCAGTGGTCAGGTACCCTCTCTAAAGGGACACATAAAATCACTATGTATGCTAGTGATGATTTACCCAATCATGCTGGCCAATGGACGAATTCTGAAATAATTTTAACAGTAGAAAATTCACCTCCCATCGCTCTAATTTCATCACCTATTGATGGATATTCTACAAACTCTGGAGATTTAATCTCATTTGATTCAACAGGATCCGGAGACTGGGATATTGCTTGTTCTGAATTAGAAAACAGTACTGGACTAATTTGTAATCATTTTTCTGATTCTAGTAAAGACTTAGTTAGTGTATTGTGGCAAAGTGATTTACTCACTGAACCTATCGGAAGTGACTGGAAATTCAATGCTCGTTTGCCCGAAGGTAATCATGAAATAACTCTTTATATAGATGATGGAGATAGTGGTAATGCTATTTTTTCCACCACAGTTTATGTCGAACAATCAGCCCCTGTTCTAGTCTTGAGTTCTCCTGATGAAGAGATTGAGGTTTATTCTAATTTACCAGTTCTATTTGATTTCCGTGAATCTTTTGATCCTGATGGTGATGAATTTACAGTCTCTCTATCGTCTAATCTTATTTCAGAACCAATACTTGAAAATAAAACTAACGAATATTGGTATAATGACTATATTCCTGCAGGAGTTCATGAACTTACATTTACCTTAATAGATTCAACAGGTCGATTCTCTACTTATATTCAATCTCTTACAGTTTATGAAACTGGCCCTATCGCTGGAATAAAGGATTTCTCTGATGGTCAATATATACCTCCAGGGAGAGAAATTATTCTTAATGCATCTCCATCATTTGATTATGATAATGATATAATTCTCTATCAATGGAGTCTAGGGGATGGGACAGAGATAGGCGACAAAGAAGAAATTTCAGTATATTTTCCCCCAGGCCCAGTCCAAATTAATCTTTTAGTTAAAGATTCTAGAGGTGACTCTAATACAATATCTATTAATTTAACCATAGGGTCTAGTTCACCAATTCTTTCGGAATTATCTGTTAATCCTAATAATTTAGAATTTGATGAATTAAATTCTATTTTCATTACCGTGAAATTAGATGATTTAGACGCCACAACTGAATTAATATTTTGTAAATTTAAATCAGGTATAATTGAGAAAGAATTTGAATTAAGAGATGATGGCACTCAAGGTGATTTATTTGCTGGTGATAACATATGGTCATTACAAACTGTTATACTAATTGATGATGGTAGTACTGCTAAGATTGAAGTTTGGGCAATAGATGGAGATGTAGTTAGTCCAATACTTTTTGAATTTTTACCAATTAAATCTGACGATAGTAACTTAGTTTCATGGCTCTTTTCTGGTGGATTACCATTATTCGTTATTTTAGCATTGAGTTTTTGTATAATCGGCATACTTTACACTACTAACCGTCGCAAAGAATTAGCAAAAGATCTTGAGATGATAGAATCATGGTCAACATTTGATCCTAGAGAAATGGATGAAGAGTTTAATGAGTAATTTATTTTGACTCAGGTCCCCATGGTGTTTTCTGCTGAGTTAATCCTAATCGATGTGTAAATAGAAATCTCAAGTTAAGTAATCCATCTCCCCATGTATTGATTTCAGCTTCACCCACACGTGGACGGTATGGTACGCTTACTTCAGTTGTATTATTCTTACCTAAATATCTTCGTGCACGAATTTTAAATTCTTGTGAAAGTGGCATTCCATCATGCTTTGGCCTTACTCTTTCGTCTTCAAATATTGATTTTCTAAATACCCACATACCACTTTGAGAGTCATGTATTCCATACCAATATAGAATTGATGCAGTTTTCGATAAAACCCAATTTCCAAATCCGTGAAGTCCTGGCATTGATCCTTCCTCTGCACGTTTCAATCGGTCACAGGAAATCCATTGTAATTCTTCATCTATTAATTTCTTAACTAACGAAGGAACTTCTTCCCCAGGATAAGTGCAATCCGCATCCATTGTTACAATAATATCTCCTGGAGCCATAGAAAAACCAGTTTTATATGCTCTACCATATCCTTTCCTTGGTTCAAGATAAACGGTTGCTCCTTCTTCATTTGCTAACTCTCTTGTCTTATCAGTGGAATTTCCATCTACAATAAGGAAATCAAGCTTTTCACACCATTTGTGATTTGGTATCGACCGAATAGTATCAACTATTGCCGCTTCCTCATTTCTTGTTGGAATTACTACGGTTACATGTACAGGTAGTGGCTCTGTCATATTTCTCGTTTCTGCGAGTATTGTTTCGCCTTTGAATCAAACTGATAACTGTCCTGTATCCAATCGCTTGAAAACCGGTTAACTCAACGCAGGTACGATATCGTATGCACATCGCCATGTTATCCGCCGAATACCCTCCTAGATGGGGTGGTATGGGTTCGACAGTATTTCATCTCTCATCTGCTTTAGTTTCCAGAGGTCATAAGGTGACAGTAATTACTAGAAATGGTGGCGGAAAAGATGTACCAGTTATTGATGGAATCGAAGTAATTTCTGTTGGTTGGTTGAAGTTACCAATGGAATTTACTAGATCTTACGGTCGTTCTGCACTTAAGGCTCTAAAAAAACTCAATCAATACGAATCGGTCGATATTGTGCATTTACACTGTCCAATGATTTCTTGGAGTGAAAAGCAATTTGATTATTGTAAGAGTCATATTGCTCCAGTAGTGTCCTCCCTACATGGCTCTTGGTTGGGTGAGAAAGATGGATTGATTACTGCAGCGAAACAGAAAGAGGCGGCAGTTTGGGCTAATCCTAACGATTTAGCAATATTACTTACAGCGAAAAGATATGCTAAATTTGAGAATGCAGCTGTAAGAAACTCTAATGTCTGTGTTGCTAATTCAGAAGCTACTAAGATGGATTTCTTATCACGTTATTCAACTCCTGATAATTGGGATTGTGAGGTTATTCATTGGGGAGTTGATACTGAAATGTTTACTCCTAGCGACTCATTTGATAATGATATAAGAACGCGTTTTGGATGTTCTGAGGATGATATATTATTACTTGCAGTTGGTCGTTTAGCTGCAAGAAAAGGCTACGGTTCTCTATTAAAGGCATTTGCAATAGTCAACTCTGAGTATCCCGATTCGAGATTAGTAATAGTCGGTAGAGGTCATTTACGAACACGTTTATTAAAACAGGCTAAGAAACTTGGTTTATCATCATCAGTTAATATTGAATCTGGCATGTCATTTTTAGAATTAGCAAAGTTATTCCGGAATGCAGATTTGACAGTCTTTCCTTCTTATTATGAAGGTCAAGGGTTAATACCTCTTGAGTCAATGTCCTCAGGAACCCCTGTTGTAACTGTTAATCATGGTCCATTACCTGAAATGGTAGATGCTACAGTCGGAGCATTATTTACAATGGGTGATATAGATTCTATGTCTTCTACAATTCTTCATGAAATAAAAGATAAAAAAGCATTAAAGAAAAAAGGAATTGAAGGACGAAGGAGAGTTATTGATAAATTCACGTATGAGATTGATGCAAATCATTTCCTTCGTATTTATAACCGACTTTAGCCTCTTGTCGGGAAACCCTTGATGAATCAAAACTCCTCGCAGGGTTAGGGACGTACATGACATCTACAAGATCATTCAAAGGTATTCCAGTAAGTACGGTATCCGATATATTAGTTATTTTACTAATATCTATACTCGCAATCATACACTTAAAAGCTGTAATTCAACCTCTTGTAATTGCGACTTTACTTTTCTTATTAATTCGGCCACCTGCTAATTGGTTAGAGCAAAGATTTGGGCATCCACTTCTTGCATATGGCGGACTTCTATTTATCGTGGGAATGGTGTTATTCTTAACTTCACAGATTCTTTATTCGAACCTTACAGAGTTTACTGAACCTGATACGCAGTTGCGAATTACGGAAGCATTCTCTGAGAAAATGGCTCGTCTTGAAAATACAGAGATTTTTGGTTATGAAATTGATACATCTGGGTTAGAAGAATTAGTTAGTATTGATGTGATTACAAACTTTGCAACTAATTTCGTTGGCTCTATTGCTGGCTTTACTGCTAGCGCAGTTACAATTTTCATATTCCTTTTGTTCATAATACTTGAAGCAGAAACACTTCCAAAAAGAATTAAAGCGGCTTATCCTGAAGAAGTTGAGCGTTTTAAGAAAATTGCTTCGAATTCAGGAGATGGGATTAATACCTATGTAATAACAAGAGCTACTGTTGCTTTAGGTCAAGCAATAGTTGCTGCAATTATCTTGCAATATTTAGCAATCCCTGGTTGGTTTCTTTGGGCATCCATAACCTTCTTCCTTGACTTCATACCTTACATAGGTGCATTAATTTCAATGATTCCTCCAGGAATTCTCGCATTGATTCTATTAGAACCAACAACTGCCTTAATCATGATTGGATTGCTAATAGCGAATCAACAAGCTTGGGGTGCATTTGTTGAACCACAGTTATCTGGTCAGAGACTTGATATGTCTCCAATTGTGTTACTTATCTTAGTTTCATTCTGGGGTTGGGCTTGGGGAATAATGGGGGCTGTATTAGGAGTTCCTCTAGCGGTAATTATGAAGATAGCATTAGAAAGCGATCCTCGTACAAGGCCAATAGCATTATTACTTTCTCAGAACCCAAAAACAAATAATGAAGAAGAATAGATTAATTTTCAATTATTAATACTATAATCCCATCAGTATTTATGCTTAAAATACCACCATTAGCTATATTATGAAGTCCTTTCGTAGAAAGATTTAGTATTTCATCCTCTAATTCCCACTTAGCACCCTTTATCATAATTCTTTTACATGTTGATAATGCAAATACTGAAAATAATTGGTTCTTATCCATATGAACTTGGAATTCATTATTTTCAGAAGTGATTCTATATGTTGTTGAATTATTATGATGTAGTTTTATTTTTAGTTGTAGGGGAGATTCAGCCAGAGACCCCCAGATTCCTAAAATATGTCCAGGCGCTCCTCCATCAATTCCTACAATCTCAAAATCAGAGTATCCCCTTTCTGATAGTTCGAGTATTGTTTTAGATAAGTCACTAGCGGAGTCATTCGGTAACAGAGTCTTTTTTCCATTAAAATCTCGATTTCCTATTGAATCTAAATCCCCGAGCGCCTCTATCACCGGGAATCCACAAGAAATTGCTTTTATTGTACCTCCATCTACTCCAAATAATGGTGTGATATCACCGAGTGAATTTATTAAATCTAAACTAGGCAAGTCTCCATTACACCAAAGAAAAGCTCTCATCACGTTCATTTCCTTCGAACTTACTATTTGGAGTATATTATTTTTCCATCTTTTACCAAATCAATATCTTGTAACTCAATATTAGGTTTCAAAACTACTCCTCTCATCTGTAATCCAATATTATTCTTACCTCCATAGGCTGAATTATCTCCAAATACAAAATGTGCAGCACCCCTAACTATCTGATCTTCTAATAAATTACCAACTACTTTAGCTCTAGAATTCATTCCAAAACCGAATTCTGCAACTGTTCTTACAATCCCTGCTTTCGATTTATTGAGTGATTTACTTATTTCATCAAATACTATATCAATTTCTTGACCTAACTGATTATCAGATATATTCACGATAACACCATTTTCAATATCCATAGATATGGGTTCCTCCAGTAGGTTCCCTTCCCATGACCCATCAATTACAATTTTTCCATTCATTGATTCTTCTTTAGGATATACAAAAATACGACCAGATGGTAGATTCATAACTTGTCCAGGTCTATTGCAAATTCCATTATCATCTGTTCTCCATTTCGCCCCTATACTAAATGTGATATCGGTTCCTCCTGCTGAAGTAACTCTGACATCTCTTTTCCTTCTAAAAATTGAAGTGAATCCTGAAATTTCTTTTTGTAGAGCATTATAATCTGCAGTCATTCCTCCACTTGAGAACATTAATTCACTAATTCCAGGCATAGATATAATCCTAGTTCTCCCTGATCTTGAAGCATTAATCCTAGCTTTTGTATGTGTCAATGAACTCTTTGTAGCTAGTATGACTACATCTTGTTTTCTCATTAACTCTGCTACATAGTCTGGTGGTTCACTTCCTTTTTTATGAGAAGTTGGCATCATCATCATCAGAGTTCTATCCGTTACTTCAGCCGCTGCTTCATACAATGCTCTTCCTATAGTAGAACTTTCAGGATCAGTTACTATCAAAACAGGTTCAAAAGGTCTAATTTGCAGGCAGGTACGTATTACTGATCGAGCAGAAGTTAGCATAGCCTCAGCATATTCTTCTGAGTCTCCAACGTTGCTTCCTAACTCTCCGCTCATCTATTTTCGTTCTCACACAAGAGCCCCACTTCTTCAACACAACGACTCTAAATGTCAAAACAATTAACCAAGTTTATCATATGTAATATCATAGTGGGATATATATGAGGGGAGTTTTTATGATTCGTCTTCTGACTCTTTTCGCTATAACTTGTTTAATATCAGGTAGTATTATGTACTATAATTTTGATGATTCGGATTCTAATGATAAGTTTCGAACAGTCGAAATCAATCTAGTATCCGCCGAAGAAGATGAAATTCCTATGGATGATTTTTCAGATTCTGAATCTCCAGATAGTCAAAGTTCCAAGCAATTTGACAAAACTCATACAAGACTAATTTTTGTGGGAACCGGAGGGATATCTTCTCTTCTACTGGGTTCATTATTTTCTGAAATATTTAGAATTACGGTATTAATTTCTTTAGTAACTCCTTTGATTTCAAAAAGTAAGAACAGTAATGATCTTCTTACAAGAGGTCGTATACTAGGGTATCTTGAAGCGAATGCAGGAATTCATTTCTCAGCATTAAGAGACTCTTTGGGATTAGCCAATGGAGTAACTGCTTACCATTTACAAGTGCTTGAAAATAATGGAAAAATAATCTCTTGGAAAGATGGTATACTTCGACGATATTCGGTTTCAGGTATTTCTAAATCTGAATTTAAAAATATACGTAATCCTATAATGGGTACTAGATTAGCTATACTTGAGATATTATCAAATTCCGGAAAGCTAGGACTTTCTAATTCTGAAATTAGTAAGAAATTATCAATATCTAGGCAATTAATGAGTTACCATATTTTAGAACTTAAGAGTTCAGAATATATTGGTTCTAATTCAGTTTCTAAGAGACCCAAATGGATACTTACTGACTTAGGTATTGAAATTTTAAATTCTTCATCATCTTTCCAAAATATACGATAAATAGAAGTTATATTGATTTTTCTTCTGTTTTAAAGTAATTTATTGATGCATCAATGATGCAAAAAGACATTTCTATTAAGTGTAAGATATATCGATAGAGTTCTGATGGATCAGGAATTGGACATACAAATTGCTGCGCTAATTTTCTTAGCGGGTACACAAAGCCTCGGCTCCGATCATGCAGATGAAGCCGTTGAAACATCGATTGTCATTACAGATGAAGAATCTGATGAAGTACATCCGGCAACGGTAGGCGATTCCCTTAGTTTTCCTTCAATAAATAGTCATTTTTTTGATTAATTGTCCTATCAATTTACCAATTTGTTCATAATAACTAATCACTTCGGTTGTTTATGCGCAAGGAATCATTTACAACTATATTTGTATTATTTATTTTACTTTCTTCAGGTTGTTTGGGAATTATTGAAAATATAAATGATGAAATTGATGACACTATTATTTTAATTGATGGCGAATATCCAGAACTTAATCTATCTGAGCGTGTATTCGGAAGTCCTCAATTAGTAAGTTACCAGCAATGTAGTGATTTGTTAGATGATCTTAAACAATCAGTACATGAAGAAATGTTAGTCCAACTTGATCAACAATCATATTATCATTGGTCTTCAAACCCTTGGTATCGAATGGGTATTGATGATGTAATGCTTGCAGAGGCCGATGGAGGTAATCTAGACGCGGGTGCTGTTCAATCTAGTGATGAAGATAGAACTGGTGAGTTTTCTGAGACAAATAATCAAGAATCTGGAGTTGATGAAGCTGATTTCATAAAAACGGATGGCCACTATATATACATGATTAATGGAAACAAACTCCTTGTCATGGGAGTTCCTGAATTTGGTGAATTGAATTTACTATCTAATACAACCATGCTGGGTAATCCTATGCAAATGATGCTTGAAGGTGAAAGACTTGTAGTTACTTCTAGTATTGATTCTTGGAATCTTCCGTTAGATCATTCTTTGTTAGAATTAATGGGTCATGAAGAAAGTTATACTTGGATTGACTCAGAAGGTACAGAACATCTCAGTACCTATACTCGATATGAAAGTCTTGTGATGTACACTATAATAGATATTAGTGATAAGTTTAATCCAATTATTGAGAAAGAATTGTTAGTTGAAGGTAATTACCATACTGCTCGATTGGTCGATGGAACAGTACGTTCAGTAACTCACTTATACACATCTTTCCAAGGTATTCAAACATGGGTGAATCTTCCTGATAATTATTACCAAATTGAAGATACATACGAAAGGATGAACATTTGGAATCAGTCTATGATTGATACAATAAATTCTAATAATGTTGTAATCCAATCACTAACACTCGAAGATTTCATCCCACAAATGTATGAAGGTACATCCGATGAAGAATTTCCGTATGTGAAAATATCTCTTTCATCGGAAAATTGTAGTGATTTTTCTGCTAGTCCTGAAACTACTGTTCGAGGATTAACTACAATAATGACAATGAAAATGTTTGAAGAAGATATTGAGTTTGAAGTTGATCATATTACATCTCGATGGGCTCATGTATATTCTTCAGGAAACACTTTATTATTGGCAGAACCAACTGCTGATTGGTGGTGGTTTTGGAAGAATAATGATTTTGAAGACTCAACAAATATTCATGCATTTGATATATCTGATAGCAATTCTACCTCCTATCTTGGTTCTGGCCGAGTATCTGGTACAGTTCAAGATCAATTCTCGATGAGTGAGTTTCAAGGGTCCATAAGAATCGCTTCAACCTCTGATGCATGGGGGCGTTGGTGGCTAGATGGAGAATTAGATGAAGATGGAGAGCCTGTCTTCTCAGGCCCAACTAATCAAGTTACTATTCTACAATATGAAGGTGAAGATTGTATTTCTATTCAAATAGTTGGCACTTCTCCTTGTAATTTACTAAATCAAGTAGGTATTATCGAAAATATAGCGCCTAATGAGACAATTTGGAGTGCACGATTTGTTGGTGAAAGAGGATATCTAGTTACTTTTGAAAATATAGATCCTCTTTGGATAATTGACTTATCTAACCCCCTAGACCCTCAAATTCTTGGTGAATTAGAAATCCCTGGTGTCTCAACTTATATTCATCCTGTAGATGAAAACCATCTTCTAACAATTGGTATAGGTCCTGGGGAAGATGGATTAGGTCTTGATTGGTCAACAACTCAAGTTTCATTATTTGATGTCAGTGACCCCTCAAATCCTTTACTTTCTGATGTTCAAGTATTATCTCCAGGTTACATAGACCAAAATTGTGAAGAAATTAGATCTTGTGGTTGGTCCTGGTCTTGGTCAGAGGCTAGTTATGAACACAAAGCTTTCACTTATTGGGGCCCTGAAGAAATGTTAGCAATCCCTCTTTCTACTTACAGATATACATGGCAAACTAATGAATTTGGAGAAAATAGGTATAATTACGAGTATGTTTCTACACTTAAAATGATAAATGTAGATGTTGAAAATGAATCATTAAGTTTACATGGTAGTGCGAATCATTCTAATTTTTATAACTCAGATGAAAGTAATCCATGGTATGGTTCTCAAACAAGTATTCAAAGATCTATTTTTATGGGTGAATTTATTTATTCATTTTCTGCATTAGGTGCGGCAGTTCATAAAATAGATGATATGTCTGTTCAGGTAGAATTAAATTTACCTGGATCTCATTTGAATAATTATTATGCACAAGATGATACAGTAGATTCTAATGAATCTGATGAATAAAAACACACTTGCAATGAAGACACTGAATGTTGTAAAGATTAATTATTCAAAAATCAAAGGTCTACCAGCACTGCCTGGCGATGCAACTATGTTTCCCTTTAATCCGCCACCTCTATTACGTGAGTGAATGATTTTTCCATCAACAATTGTGTATATTGGCCATCCTGTCAAGGAACGTCCAGCATAGGGTGTCCAACCCACCTTAGTCCATGTATCAGAGTCTTGAATCGTTCTATTATTTTCTAAGTCGACCAAGGTTAAATCCCCATCAAATCCTTCAATTAGTGAACCCTTATTCTTCATTCGATATACTTTCGCCGGACCAGCACACATCCAGCGTACTACATCGGATACTGTGCATTTTCCATTCATTGCATGCGTGAGCATTACAGGAAGAGAAGTTTCGACTCCCGGCATACCAGCAGGTGCATTTGGGAATCCTACTAATTTTGAGTCCAGCGTATGTGGAGCATGATCTGTGACTACACAATCAATGGTACCGTCCTTGAGGCGGCTCCACAATTTCTCCTGATCTTCTGAATAACGAATAGGTGGGTTCATCAGAGCACGAACACCTAATTTTTCGACATCTTCCTGGTCGAATGTAAGGTGTTGAGTACAGACTTCTGTAGTTATCAGATCTCCTTTGTTAGAGGATAACCAGTCTGCTTCTGCTCCACTTGTCAAGTGAACAATATGTAGGCGATGATCATGGTCTTTTGCCAGAGCTGAAGCTCTTTTGGTTGCTATAAGTGCACATTCCACGTCTCTATATTCTGCATGTGCAGCAATATCTGTTCGATGCTTAAATTCAGGAATTCTTGATTGCAGTCTGTTTTCATCTTCTGCATGTGTTGCAATTATACCACCAGTATTAGCAAAAATATCTTCTAGATGCTTTTGTTCATGCACCAGTAAATCTCCAGTACTACTACCCATAAATATCTTGATTCCACAAACACCATCCATTCCTTCTATGCTTTGTAAATCAGGAATATTGTTAGTCGTTGCTCCAATAAAGAAGCCATGATGTGTTACAGTTTTCTGAGCTGCAGAAGCAATCTTTGCCTCGAGAGCCGCACGATTCGTAGCATTGGGCAGTGTATTGGGCATATCTAGGAATGATGTGATACCACCAGCTGCTGCTGCACGACTGCCACTCTGTAAGTCTTCTTTTTCGGGATGGCCAGGATCTCTAAAGTGGACATGTGGATCAATCGCACCAGGCAATAGATGTAATCCGGTTCCATCAATTACAAATTCTCCAATCTCTGGTTGTAACCCTCCTTGAGGTGCGATAGTTTTGATTAAACCTCCTGCAACACGTAGGTCCCCCTCGACAATTCGATTGGGGAGAACCATCTTGGTATTTTGTATTAGTAATCCGTTACTCATAGTGTTCTCAGTATTGCGGGTCAACTGACACCACATGACTGTTATCATATGATAATGTCGAAAAATCATTCTAGACGTCTTCAAATAAGTAAGGCTGCAGGGCTGGCTATCGAGTTGGAGTAGTCAGGTTATCTCGTCGGGCTCATAACCCGGAGACCGGTGGTTCAAATCCACCACTCGATACCAAAACTAAATCTAAACTAAAAGTGAAAAAAGATGCCACTAAGAGCCTCTTAACTTTTTCTTCACTTTCAATAATAAATAGGGGCCTTTCGTTTATTCATATACTTTCTAATACTCGCAGTATCATAAACAGGTGATTAGATGGTAAAGAAAACTGCGAGTGAAAATATAGATGATGATGAAATAACAATTGATATTGATGAACCAGAAATGACTATCGAAGATCTTCCAGGTGTTGGTCCTGCAACAGCAGAGAAACTCCGAGAAGCTGGTTTTGAAGAATTATTAGCCATAGCTGTCATGAGTCCAATGGAATTGGCAGAACAGGCAGAATTAGGTGAAGCAGTATCATCTAAAATTATACAAGCTGCTAAGAAATTAGCAAATATTGGTGGTTTTATTAGTGGTAATGCTTTACTAGAAAAGCGTAAAACAGTACAAAAATTAACTTCTGGTACATCCTCTATAGACGAATTACTCGGAGGTGGATTTGAAACTCAATCTATCTGTGAAGTATTTGGTGAGTTTGGCAGTGGGAAAACTCAGATAGGTCACCAATTAGCAGTCAATACAATTCTTTCTCTCGAACAGGGTGGACTGAACGGAGAAGTATTCTACATAGATACTGAAGATACCTTTAGGCCAGAGAGAATTGCTCAAATGGCTGAAGCAGTAGGCATGGATCCTAACCATGCTATGGAGAGAATTCATGTAGCTAGAGCGTATAATTCTGCACATCAAATGTTATTAGTTGATGAGATAAAAAGGATGTCTAAATCTATCGATGTAAAATTGGTTATTGTAGATTCACTTACAAGCCATTTCCGTGCAGAATATGTCGGTCGTGGCATGTTAGCCCCAAGGCAGCAAAAATTAAATCGACATTTGAAAGAACTTAAGCAACTCTCAGATGTTCAAAATGCATTAATATTAGTTACAAACCAAGTTATGTCTAATCCTGCAGCATTGTGGGGTGACCCAACGAAAGCAATTGGTGGACATATCGTAGGTCACGCAAGCACATTCCGACTTTATCTCAGGAAATCCAAGGGTGGTAGGCGTATTGCACGCTTGATTGATAGCCCTAATCTTCCCGAAGGAGAAGCGGTCTTTACCGTGACAGCTGAGGGTCTGAAAGATTAATTTTTCAGGTCCCAGCTTGTCCGACTAATTTTTTATTTCGGACATGGCAGTCTCTAGTTCATTGATTAATGAAGAGAGATGTTCTTCATCAAAACCTAATTTTAGCTCTGCTGCAGTAAATAAATCAGGTAATGTCTTGGTATTCCCTAATTCCATAGCATTAGAATAGTTTTGAAGTGCCTTTTTTGGATCTTCTCTGTGAGCTTGCCACAATTGTAAAGCTCCAAGTTGTGCAATTCCATACTCTACATAGTAGAACGGAACACCGAAAAGATGTCCTTGTTGTTGCCATGATAATTCTCTGAAATCATCATGTCCCTCCCAATCCATTACTGATCCAAATCGTTCTCTTAAAGAAATCCATTGTTCCTTTCTTTCTTCTCTTGAATGTTCTGGATTCGCGTAAATCCAATGTTGAAACGCATCAATTGTTGCAATCCAAGGGAGTAAGAAAATAACTCCTTCGAGATGCGTAATTCTTGCCCTATTCGCTTCATCTAGTTCATCATAAAAAATATCCCACTCTGGTTGTGTCAATAACTCCATTGACATTGATGCAACTTCTGCAAATTCAATAGGGTAGTCTCTTTCATCGATTAAATCTAAATGTCCACAATATAGTGAGTGAAATGCATGACCAGATTCATGAATCATAGTCTCAAGATCACCCTGTAATCCAGCAGCATTCATAAAAATGAAAGGTATTCTACTTTTTTCTAGATAATATTGATACCCACCTGGTGCCTTACCTTTCCTTGTTTCTAAGTCTAAAGAATCCATTTCTACTAATTTATCGAATTTACTGCCTAAATCATTAGACATATTATGGAATACTTTTGATAATTTAGTTACCATTTCTTCTACTGTCTCGAATGGTTTCAAAGGTTTCTTTCCAGCTATATCTGGCCCCCCACCTGATTTTTCGTTTACATCCCAGGGAGATAACTTATGTAATGAAAATGCATCCATTCTTTCGATATTTATTTTATTAAGAATAGGCATACATACTTCTTCTATGGAGTTATGAAATGTCAAACAATCTTCAACCGAATAATCAAATCGATGCATAGCTCTGAACATATAATCAGTATATGACTCAAATCCTGCATTTAATCCGATTTGATGCCTTATTTTTATTAAATCATCAAAAATTTCAGATAATTCCTCAGAATTCTTCATCCATCTTTTTACCATTGACTTCCAAGCTTGTTCTCTCTTCTTTCTATTATTAGATTCTAAAAAAACTCTCATTTCTGGAAAAGTTCTTTCCTTTCCTTCGAATTCAACTGTCATTCCCCCTGTGATTCCTTGAGCCTTTGTAACAAGTTTAGTTTGCTTTACCCCTAATGGTATATTCTCTAATCTAAATATTTCAATATCTGATTTCATTCCTCGTAGCATTAAATTATATCTTTCTGGTAAATCATCAATGGCAGAATGTTCAACTATTCTTCGATTTAATTTATCTGAGAATTCAGAAAGTTTTGGGCGAATATTTTCAACAAAATCAAGGAACTCATTCTTCTTTTCTTCACTTTCTGTATCGCAAGTCATACCGATGTAGAGTAAAGCTCCAGTTTCTGAAATATGCTCTGCCATATTTGATGAATCTGAGATGAGGGACTCTAAACAATTAGAGCAACTTAACTCTCTCTCTAACAAATCATTAACATATGGCTCAATATTTTCCCATATCGATGGATTAAAGTCATCTGGCACATAAGTCATTTATTTTCATCTCTTATTGATCGATTTAGGTCCAACAGGTAGGTGATATTCATCACGAGAATATTTAGCAAGTTTCCAAACTGTAACTGCATGTTTTACTTTCTCTCTAATAGTCTCTAGATCAGGATGATCAGGATTTTCATGTTGTATCCAGCAAGCGGTACAGTATCTTTTACCACTATAATCTAAATAATTGCCCGGTGTACAATCAATTTCACAATGTGAACAATTCCTATAACCGAAGTATTTCGCCATATTATCCCTATCTGTTGCTCATAGCCTTTGCATATCAGTTTGCCCCTGCGAGTTTTTCTTCTTATTCTATATTTTAGAAGAAACAAGGTGCAGGATGAAGCAATCTTCTAACGAATTAATAATCTTCTTTTCTATATCATATCCAATCCGAGATAATCCTTTCATAGTTGGAACTGGCCTTTCAGTCATCAATTTTCCATTCATTTTCTCTATTAATTGATTTGCCTCATAATCATAATTATTATATGAATCACGATTAATCAATAAATCACTTATGTCATTACCTATTTCTATTTCAGGCAGTCTAATAATCCAAATACAATTATCACCTGCCCTTATTCCAGCATTATTGAATGCAATTTTCACTTGATGTGTGCCTGCAATTAATCTAATAAATTCAGCATCTAAACTTTTAGCAATCATTTTACTATTTTTCTCATTTCTTTTCATTGAATACCATGCTGTCCATAGATGTTTTTCACTCGCAGCCGCATCAAACGCTAAAAGCATCCAATTTTTATCCGGCTTGTTTTTACTAAATGATTCTAAAATTTCATTTTTATCCAATATTTCATCCTTGATTTTCATTCCCCAAGCTGGAAACCAAGGCATCTGGTCGTGTATTGCCACATGCTCCGATAGGCTCTAATTCATGAATGATTAGGGTCATTTTAGACGTTTATTAACTTGCAATGCGTTATTTACCATATTATTCACAAGTTTAATACTCCAACCTCTTAATTCTGAAAGTTTCAATCGGTCATTTTCAGTTAAATTTGAAATATCTTTTACATTTGTCACTCCTAGAAGGTTTACCATTTCTCTTGCTCTTACTCGACCTATTCCCTTTAGTGTAATTAAAGCAAGTAAATCTGACTTACACCCATTCCTTACTCTTCTATGAGTTTCATCTATCGCTTCAAACAAAATTCGATGAGATTTTTTATCCATATTTATCAAATCTTCATCATCCATAAGAATAGTTCTAGTGGAGTATAATAACCACTCAGCTAGGTCAACTCTACTTCTCAAATCCCCTGGTTGAACATTCCATTCATCCTCTAATTCACTAATACTCGACTCTTCAATCCAAGATTGTAACACTAAAACTCCTTTCATTCTTCTTTCATCATCTAGATCTACACTATTTGTTAGTAATTCTCTCTCATGTCCGAATAATGCATCTTGGATTTTATCTAGATCTTTTTTCTGTGGCCATAAAGGTATAAAATCTGGTGTACAGGTTACTAAATGTAATAATCCAAATGGTGAAACCTGTTTTTGTTTATCTAAACCAGTTAAAACTTTCATTGCATTTGTCAATCCATCTTTAATTATTTTACCTGATATTGGATTTAGATACAATCTAGATACTCTCTGACCTAATGGAGTTGCCGAATAAACCATTGCTTGAGAATCAGGGTTCTCAATTTTCTCGACTTCATATTTACTTGCTTTCTTAAAACCAAAGATAGCAGGCCCTTTTCTTGGAGTTATTTCAGATATGTATTCATCTTTTTTAGCATAAATATTGACTCCTTTTATTTCTGCTGCTGAATGTGCCCAAGATGGTAGTTCATCATCCCAATCTTCATCATTTGACTCAGTAGTTGTATCTAATAAAATTCTCTTTCGAACTAATTCTGATTCACCATCTCTCACAATCATTCCATTTTCTACAAGCCATTTTATGACTCTATCAATTTGATTTTCCAGTGATTCTGAATCCATATGAGTTGATAAAAATGTCTTACTGAAAAATCGTCCTAATGAATTTCGATCATTCATATCGCTTGTAGCAACTAATGACAGAATATGTGTTAATAGGGCAGGGTCTTCTTCAGCACTTTGTGCATTAGGATTAGCTAATTTAGAAGTAATTTTTTCAGGCTCACTTAATAGAAAATGTTCTACGAATTTTAACTCCTCATCCTTATTTTTTGATATTATCCATGCATCTCCCTTTTGGTCATATTTTGGTCTACCCGCTCTGCCTAACATCTGTTTTATTTCCATGATAGGCATTGGCATATTTCTTCCAGCTGCTGTATTCCATCTTCTAACATCTCTAATTACGACTCTTCTTGCTGGTAAATTAACTCCTTGTGCTAAAGTTGGAGTAGCTACAATGCAGTATAAATCGCCATTTTTGAACATTTCTTCAATTTTATTTCTTTGTTCATTAGTTAGTCCTGCATGATGAAAAGCGACACCTCCTTTTATCGCGTCGGCTAGTTTTTTTCCTAATGCTGAAGTATCTTCTCTTCTCTTTAATGATTCAGAAATTCTTTCTAGGTTCTCTATATTCTCACTATGATTAAAATCATTCTCATTTTTCATTCTTTTTAGGATATGTTTAGATAATTCTCTTGCTTCTTTTTGAGCTCCGGCTCTAGAATTTACAAATACTAATAATTGCCCATTTTCCTTTATTGTATCATCAAGTGCCGCTTCTAAATTCTTCCCTTTAATACCTTGAATAGATCTAGGTTCTGGCCATTCATCGTTACCTCTTCCATCAATTCTATGGACTTTCACTTCTAAGTCTGTTAATGTGCCTGAATGAAGAGTCACTGGTCTCCATTCTGATTGTATTAGTTCAGCATCTAACCAGTTTGCTAATTCTTCACAATTCCCTACAGTTGCAGATAAAGCAATTATCTGGGCCTCTGGTCTTTTATGTCTTATTCTTGAGATTAAGACTTCTAATGTAGGTCCTCTTCCATGGTCATGCAATAAATGAAACTCATCACTTACGACTATACCTATTTGCGAAATTAATCCTGGCCGATTCCTTAACAGGGAGTCTAGTTTTTCACTTGTACACACTAGTATGTCCGAATTTTCTATTGAATTATTTTCTCCATTTCTTTCTCCAATAGCAAGTCCGACTTTCAATCCAACGACATCAGATATTTCTTTTAGTTCGTTATATTTCTCTGTTGCAAGAGCCTTTAGAGGTACAACATAAAGCGCTTTTTGCATTTTTAAATCATTTTTTAACCTATGAGCAATAGTTAGATGTGCTACGAGAGATTTTCCACTAGCAGTAGGGATTGTTAACATTATATTTTTCCCAGAAAGAGCAGCTGGTAATGCTTTTTGTTGAGGTGGATATAGTTCCTTGATTCCCCAACTATTTTCTAATAAATCGGTCAATTCCGCAGATAGACCTAAGTCTTCGAGCCTCGTTTTCGAGCCTCCGCTGGAGTGTGCCACAAACATTCTTACAATCGGCCGTTCTAAAGGATGCCGTGTAACTCAATTCCATCTATGGTACGCTGGATGTCCTTCATTGACTGCAACAAATAGCCCTTCTCCAGTTGCACAGATTTTACCTCCAGCAACCAAGACCATACTCACATTAGCCCTATCTTCAGAAATATTTTCTATATCCGCACTTATTTCTAAGATGGTATCTAGAGGTGTAGGTCTCTTTAATTTCAGACTAAATGATGCTGTCACTGTACATGGCGGGACGTTACTCTTGCTCTGATCCATTAACGCCATAGTTGCAGCCCAATTTCCATGACAATCTAGTAATGTACTAATAATTCCACCATTAATAATTCCAGGGAATGCCTGATGTTCTGATTTTGTTTCAAATTTCATTTTAAGTCCATTTTTCGTTCTAAATGATTTAATTTTTAGACCTTTTTTATTTGCAGGGCCACAACCAAAACAAATACTATTTGGTGCATATTTTTCTTGAACAGAAATGTTGTCCATCTCACTCATGATAGTTGACACATGGCTAAAGGAATTGAATGATTCCATAAATCCCTCATCAGACTATCTTAATTTAGGAACCTTCTCCGGAGTTTGTTGTCTCAAACAGAGGATAAAGAAAAGTTGCCGTCAATGGCAGCAAAAGAGTCACCCGCGCCTCGTGCTAAAAGACGTCGTCATAGACCGTTAAAAGTGGCTAATCAATTACCTCAAAAAAGACGTAAAGAAATTGAGAAAGCGTTGGAAAGTAAGTCTCCATCCCCTAAGAAGTGGTCACGAGAAATAGGTTCGAAAACTCATTTATTTAATCGTAAGAGGGTTAAACCAGGAACTATAAGGAAAATTGAATATAATCTATTAGATGTTGAGATTGGTGATTCATGGCCTGTTCCAGTAACTATAATCCATGGTTCTAGGCCCGGACCTGTAGTCACAATTTTAGGCGCTATACATGGAAATGAACTTGTCGGCCCCCTCGCTCTAACTTATCTTTGTGGACCTAATTTTATTGGAGAAGGTCAAGATATTGATCCATCTATGTTAGCAGGGACTATCAGGATAATACCTATCGTTAATCTTCCAGGATATCGCCGTCAAAGTCGTAAATTCCCTGATGGTCGTGATCTGAATAGAAGCTTCCCAGGTAATAGTGAAAGTAATACTACCTCTAGAGTTGCTAATCGGCTCTGGAAATCATTAATAGAAACTTCAGATCATATTGTTGATTTGCATACTGCTGCTCCTGGACGTACTAATATGCCTCAAATAAGGGCTAATCTTGCCCATCCTGAGAGTAATAGAATTGCTAGGTCATTTGGTATAGAAACAATTCTTGATAATGAGGGTCCTAAAGGTTCACTTCGGAGGGCTGCGAATAAATCTGGTATTGGTAGTATAACATACGAAGGCGGAGGTTCTAATGAAGCGGATCATGAATCAGTTCAAGTTGCAATTTATGGTATTCTTAATGTTCTTAGAAGTCTCAGGATGATACCTGGTTACCCAAACAGACCTTATTTTAGAATTTTAGCGTCTGGTTCAGCTTGGATTAGATCTGATCAAGGTGGACTATTGGATGTTTTAGCGCCTGCAGGTAGTTTTGTCGAAGAAGGTGAAGTTGTTGCAACAATTACTGATCCTGAAAGGCCCGGAGTTAGTCATGATGTATATTCTCCAAATAGAGGTTTACTAATATGTACTGCCACACATCCATTTGTAACCGCAGGAACACCTATTGGACATCTTTTACCTATGAAAAGGGGTATTAAAACTCTTCAAAATAGGCTTGATGATGAAGGCTGTCTAATAATTAGTGGCTCAGATGGCGAGCCTCCTTGGAGAGAAGATGATGATGTAGAAGATATCTCAATCGAAGGCGAATGGTCAGGTGGCAGTCCAGATGCTGAGTGGGGAAACAGTGACCTCATATCTCCCGAGGAAGAATCTTAAATCCATTCGTCTTCAATGATTCTTGATGGGATTTCCACTAATTCAACAATATTTTCATCTTGAATCTTCCTACTTTGAACAATCACCACTGGTATTGATGCAGGTAATTCAGGTATTTCTTCTATTGATTCTGAATTAAATACTCTAGTTTCTAAGACTGATAAATCTGGTGCAGCTGGTAATTTAGTCTTAGCGAAATCAGCACTGTAATCAAATTTTGTAGATGGAATACTGTATGCAGTATATGCTTCTTCTAAACGTCTTTTTTGTAAAACTCTCATACTTATGAAAGCGCCAATAGCAATTATTGCTAACATTATACTCGATAAAAATGCTAAACCTACACCGCTTCCGAGGAATGACAAAAGGTTTTCAATAAATGTTGGTGGAGGAATCCAAACCACCATATCAATATTCCATACAAATTCTGTAGTGATCCCAGAATCAATCATAATCGCTGTTATTTTTTGACTACTTGTCCCATTAGTACACAGAAGTTTTGTCAAATTATCATTATTTTTATCACATTCTAGTGGATTAATATACAATCTTGTACCACTATTAGATAAATTTTCTTTCAGGTCAAATTCACCAATTTTCCATGATATTTCTGTATCTACTTGAGATGGAATATTATTTAATCCAAAAATGAGTGAATCATTTACTGCATCCCAACTATAATTTATTTGTATTTGGGGAACCGTTAGTACTAGATTCTGACGTCTTAGATTATCATCTACTAAATTATTACAATCATCATCTAAACCATTCCATACTTCCGTTGCCCCAGGATAAATCTCAGTATTTTGATCATTACAATCTTCGAAATCATAGTAACCATCTTCATCATAATCATTATTAAATATCAAAGGGTCTGACATTTTTACTAGTACTTCAGCACCATCATTTATGCCATCACCATCAGTATCTTCATCATTATGATCAGAATTTATATTATGGTATTCTTCATAATCAGATAACCCATCTGTATCAGAATCAATAGAGAGGAAGTCTTCATCAATTTCTTCATCACAATCATTATCTTTTTTATCTAAAAGTTCAGTTAATGCTGGTGAACGCTCATTATCGTCATCTGCACAATCTTGGAACCAATACCAACCGTCAGCATCAGCATCTTCGTCAAAGACTAGGGGATTCGCTCCAAGCTCGGCATATGTGTTAACCTCAATACCATCTGGTAATCCGTCATCGTCAGTATCACCATCATTAGGATTTGTTGAAGTATAATAATATTCATCATAATCAGACAGCCCATCTGAATCTGAATCTAAATCAATGAAATCTTCATCAATATCTTCATCACAATCGTTATCAATTCCATCTAATATCTCTGCAAGACCTGGCGATCTATAGATCTCTTCATCATCACAATCTTGAAACCAATACCAACCATCTTGATCAGAATCTTCGTCATAGATTAATGGATCAGCTCCTTGATCAGCGTAAATATTTACTTCTTGACCGTCTTTTAGGCCATCATTATCTGTATCAGAATTTTTATAATCGGTATTATGTATGTGATATTCCGACCAGTCTTTTAGACCATCATTATCTCTATCTGTGAAATTAAATCCTTCATCAACAAATTCGTCACAATTATCATCAAAACCATTTAATCTCTCTGGTTTTCCCGGATTAATATCTGGGTCTTGGTCATTGCAGTCATCAAAATGATAGTAAAAGTCTGAGTCCTCATCAGCATCGAAAACTAATGGATCACTACCCCACAAATTAATTTCTGCACCATCTCCCAGTAAATCATCATCAGTGTCGTAGTCATTGGGATTTGTTTGGTATAATGAAATTTCTATTGAATCTGAAAGACCATCGAAATCTGTATCTGCTTGAGTTGCATTAGTAAAATAAACAAATATTTCATCATAATCATTTATTCCATCATTATCTGTATCTTCATTATATGGATCTGTACCCCATACTAAAGTTTCATTTTCATCAGATAATCCATCATCGTCATGATCTAAGTCAATATCCATACCATGAGTTATCATCTGCCATGAATTTAGAGTTCCGGAAGAACCAGATGTTGTATCTCTTATTTTTAGAATCCAAGTCCCTAGACTGCTTTCATCCCAGTGATGAACTGTATTAAACAACCAATTAGAGTAATCATTACCCCCATCATTATGTTCCTCAGCAAGCCATGATTGAGTCCCATTAGGGGATTCAAGGACGATATCTAAGTCACCCCTATTCGAATGATCAATGTCTACTATTATGTCTATGCTCTCTAAACTGATATCGTCTGTAACTTGCACATTAAATTCACTCCAAGAACTACTTGATGTTGGAATTGAAAACGATGGTGTAAAAGGTCCAAATGTTTGATTTAATTCACTGTCTACATTTGTCCAATTCTCAGATAGAGCAACAGCTGCACCTGCATCTATTGCGCCAAAACCATATTTGTGAGAGATATCATGTCCAGCATTGTTTATTTCCCAACTCGAATCATTTGGATCATTCATTCTCGCACTATTGACCAATATATGTTGAATGTCCCTCCATGTCAGATTTTCATTAGCATCTAACATCAATGCGATCACTCCGGCTGCTAAGGGAGTTGCACTCGAAGTTCCTCCAAAGGAATTAGTAACATTTCCATTATCGTATCCAGCATCATCAGATGAAATATCCGGGTCATCATGTATGTCTGTAGTTGTTATTCCCTCCCCATCGCCATTCGAATGGGCTGTAATTAAAATATTAGCTCCAGGCTCAGAATAATATGATTGTTCACCATAATGAGTAATTGCTGAAACTGCAATCGTAAATCTACTATTTGCCCAGCCATCATAATTAGCATTATCATCACTAGTTAATCCATTTCCTGCTGCCCATGTAATAATATTCCCTAATCCGTTCCTACCTTGATATGCATCATCTTCAAATGCTGCAAGCATTAATGGTCCCGGTGCAGATAACGTTTGTCCATTATCAGATGGTCCCCATGAATTAGTGTAGATGTCGATTTCATTATTTAGAAAACTCAATGCATCAGCATCTGTTGAATCTCCAGTCCCACAAGCAATCAATGTAGAACCTGCTAGTGTCGCATCATAAGCTGCTCCTGCTACATGAACTGTATTATCTCCAGCCGCAGCAGCAACACCTCCTGCTGCTGTACCATGGCCATTATTACTGGTTGGTGTTGGATCTGAATCGCTATTACACCAGTCATAAGAATGCGTGGGTGAATAATTTGGTGAAATGTCAGGGTGATCTTTATCTAAACCATCATCCACAACGCTAATTATTATTCCAGTTCCAGTGTATGCATTCCATACTGAGGTGACATTAACATCTTCTCCAGTTAATCCTGAAGTTTGACCCGTATTACGAAGATGCCATTGATCATCAAAATTTTCATCATTAGGTATTGAACGAGTAATTTTTGTCGTAGAGACAAGTGGAGAGAAAGATTCAATATTTTCATTCAATAACAGTTTTTCAAGCGAATTCAAAATATTATTAGATGAATCATAGGTCCAGATATATGCTCCACGTAATAGTGAAGATTCTTCAATTTGATTGGGTGCAGAAGGAAATACTTTTTGTTTTTCTATCGTTTTATCTGTTACTATTAGCCATTCTTTTGTTTCTTTTAATTCCTCGGCAGTATATTGCTCTAAATTCGATACTCTCTCAAAGGCTAGTTGTACTGCTATAGAATATGTGGGTATAATTAATTCTAATTCCTCATCAATCGGGTCATAATTAATCTCTGAATCTGCTGAAACTAAGCCTGAAAAAGGTGCGAAAAATAGAATCAAAACGGCAACTATTGCAGAACGCATATACTGGTCGTAATCACTGAGGCTTTAGGTATTCGTTATTTATGCATTAACAATACATCACTCTTTTTTCCATTTTTTAATTTCCATATGAACTTCCTCATCACTCATTAATCTTCTTTGTTTCTTTGCAATATCGAAAAGATGAGCAACTAAATCATCAGTTATCTCATATTTATTCTTATTTAACCACCAAGTAATATTCGAACGTCCACTCATATGCCCAATTCTTATCACCTGTTCTAATCCATAATCTTGTGCAGGTACTCCTGAGTAAATTCTATCTGCTAACCAATCATCACCTTTTTTCATTGCTTTAACCACTGCACTCGCATGAACTCCAGTCCCAGTCTCAAATGCGTCTTTCCCAAAAACAGGATAGTTTCTCGGTAAAGCAACTTCAATATATTCATGAGCCTTTTTCATATAGTCATTCAGAGAAGTCAGGTCGTTACTAATAACTCCCATTAAACTAAGATTAACTAAAGTCTGATCTAAAGGTGCATTCCCTGCTCTTTCACCAACTCCTAATGCAGTTCCGTGTATTACATCGGCACCTGCTTCGACAGCTGCTAGATTATTTGCCACTCCAAGTCCTCGATCTTGATGACCATGCCAATTAACCTCTATATCTCTACGTTTCACTCCTGAATCAGGTATTACTTCTTCTTGAATGAAACCTAATAATTTCTTTACACCATTCGGAGTCACATGTCCGCAAGTATCGCATATACATATTCTATCTGCTCCAAGTTCTATAGCACGAGTATATACTTGTTTTATCTCTTCGGGTTTACTTCTCGTTGTATCTTCTGTAACAAACATTACAGGGATGTCATTGTCAATTGCAAAAGTCACTGCTTTTTCAGCCGTCGATAGAATTCTTTCCATATCCCATCCCTCAGTATATTGGCGAATTGGACTTGTTCCAAGGAAAGCACTTGCCTGTATTTGTCTTTCATATTTGGCTTGAAGATCTACTAATGGCTCGATATCACTAACTACAGTTCTTACAGCACATCCAGGCCTTAGATTATATGAATTTTCAGTCATATGAGCTAGCATTGAATCAATATGTTCTATATGGAATGGACCAGCACCAGGTAATCCTAAATCGACTTTCTGAATACCTAATTTTTCCATATAATCGATTAATTCTATTTTCTGATTTATAGTTGGATTTCTTGCACTAGGACTTTGTAAACCATCTCTTAGAGTTTCATCATCGAACCATACATCATGTGGATGCTGAGATGAAACCCTACTTATTTCATAGTCAATGGTATTCCAATCATAGATTAGTTCTGATTCCTTCATCTCTGACCTCTCCGTTCTTATGATTAGTGGACTAACTACTCGGTGTTTGAATCCATCGGGTTATCAATCAATTTTATTTCAATTTAGCCTATTTTGAAATTATTTTTTATTTTTTTTATCTCGTATGATTAATAATACTACAAGTGCTAAACTTAAAATCGCTCCTTCCGCCCCTATACTGGATAAAACTAGAGCAATAAACATGAATGCTAGATAACTAAGTGATACGAAGAAAGAATAAGATGCAGTCGGCATTCTATTATTTTCATCATTATCTTCCGTCACATCAATCCCCCACACAGTGAATGCATACCAAAAACTTAGAATCCCTGTGTTTAAAATAATTAAAATATTATGTAAATCTAAATTAATAGTTGTCCAGAATTCAATTTTATGATAACTCAATGGAGCAGTTAATGATAATAATATTAGAATAATCGAATAAATCTTCATTTCTACTAAAGTTCTATGTTTTCCTTTGACATTCGGCATCATTGGTACACCTACCTTTTCATATTCTTCAGAACGATATAGTGCTAAGGCCCAAAAGTGAGGGGGTGTCCATAAAAATATCAATAAAAACATAAACCATGGCATGTATCCTCCAATATCAAAAATAGAATTGGTAAATTCTTGGAACGAATCTATAGATATTTCTAAATTTCCTTCTGCAGCACACCAACCAATTACTGGGGGCGTAGAACCAGCAATTCCTCCGATGACTATATTTTGTGTACTCGTTCTTTTTAGCCATATTGTGTATATGAATACATAGAATAAGATACTAAATAGCGCCCAGAAAGCTGCGACCTCATTTGCCATTTGTATTAGCCATAAAGTTCCTAGTAAGGAAATTATTATTCCAAAAATCAATGCACCTGCCGGAGAGATATCACCAACTGCAAGAGGTCTTTTTGAAGTTCGATCCATAATCGGATCAATATCTCTATCGTACCACATATTGATACAATTAGCGCCCCCTGCTGTTAGATAACCACCAATGAAAACGATCAACATATTTTCTAGAGTATTAGAATTTATTTTATTTATTTCGATAAGATCATGACTAAGTATTGCACACATTGCTGTTATTTGTAAGAGTACTACTACTCTTGGTTTAGTCAATGAAAATAGCGTTTTCCCAAGCGCCCTTGTCTCTGACATGTTGACTCCTATTGCCGCTAGTCTTTGAAACTCATTGACCACTATTATCCGATAGTAAATAATTATTGTCGTAAAGTGTGACTATCTTTATTGCCAATAAAAGAGTTGTTATTATTATAAATACTGTAGATGCGAGCATTAAATGTAATAACGATAATAACTCGAAAAATGTAATTTCAAATCCATCTAATTTCGCTGAAAGAACATATAATCCTCCCAATCCAATATTAAATAAGTAGAGGGCCGTAGCTAACCAAATCCATCCACGTAGTAATGATCCATATTCTTCATCTTTACTTTCTCTCCAAATAAAATATGATGCAATTATTAATACTATTCCAATTAAACCCACTATTTGTCGATGTATTATCTGTGATTCTGCCTCGAAATTAGATATTTTTACTTCCCATGTACTATTGCATAGTGGCCACGAGTTAGGGAAGCCAGAAACTCCACATCCTTGATTGGCTCCTGGAGTAGTTGAAACAAAAACCCCTACAAATAGAGTGATGAAAGTTCCAAATGATAATAATAGTATCCGATTTTTCCATTTATTTGCCAGAATAGGATCAAATATCAACCAAGCAGGCATTTCTTCTTTTTCTCTAACAGTAGCTAACCAAATCCATATCAAACACATTAAGAATAATAATGCTGATGCTAAATGTAGTGCAACACTCCAATGTTGATTATCCATTTTAACAGTTACAAATCCTAAGAATCCTTGCCAAATTATCAAAATAACCGAGGCTGAAGATGCTAACATCACTTCTTTAGATAACTCTTGATCTTTCTTAACTAACCACCAATTCAGCAATACTAGAGGCCCTAGTATAGTTCCTGCTAGAAGTCGATGAATCCATTCAGTAAATATTTGGAAAGAAGTATACGTGTGACTCGAACCTCTTGAGTCGGTTTCTTCTGGATTTTCTTCAAACCATTCTCTCTGTTCATCCTCTGATACATCGAATCCCCATGTACCAAAACATGTTGGCCAATCAGGACATGATTCTCCGGCATCATAAATTCTGATGACTCCACCAGCAGCAATTACAAGTATAGTTATTCCAATAAGAACTGCAGTTAATTTCTCAACTTTGACTCTTTCGAATCCCACTATCTCACGACCTAATTGCCATAAATATGTTACTTATTCTTCAAGATGTGGTTCTACATCAATTGGTATTCTATGCTTCAAGTATTCTAACGTAGCAATCTTCATTGGGTCAAGGACAACTCTTTCTTTTGCATCATCTACTCCATAAAGTTGGATTAGTTCTCCAGCGAATTCATCTCTTAATTCATCCTCTGATACGAATAAAGGTGCTCCCATACTAATTTGAAGTGCGCGCGCGCCAATTATTCGTGCTTTTTCGAAGCGGGTATGCGCTCTTGCCGGCTTAACCATGATGCAGAACGGCCAGCGACCCCCACATAAGGGCATTGACTGATTAAATGATGCTTTAGAAGCGATAATCAGCCTAACTATAATTTATTTTCTTTCTATTAACATGGCCACTGCGTTGCCTCCGCCTAGACAGATAGTAACAATTCCTTTATTTCCACCCGTTCTACTTAAGGCATTGATTGTGGTCATTAAACAGCGTGTTCCAGTTGCACCTAATGGATGCCCCATTGCTACAGCGCCCCCATGAACATTAAATCGATCTTCTGGTATTTTCAGAGCCATTTGTACTGCTACAGATGCAGCTGCAAAGGCTTCATTATGTTCAACAATATCTATATCCATGATGTTTAATTTATTTCTTTTAAGAAGAGTTTGTACTGCAGATATAGGAGCTACCATAACTCTCTTTGGCTCTACTCCCGATGTAGTATAATCTAATATTTCCGCTAATATTGGCCATCCTTGCTGATTGGCTTTTTCTTCTGAACAAACTAGTACTGCAGAGGCTCCATCTGAAACTTGACTAGAATTTCCTGCTGTTACCTGACCATTTTCTTTAAACACAGCTCTCAGATTTCCTAATTTTTGCATATTTGTACCAGGTCTAATTCCTTGGTCAATTTCTAAATCATCTATTTGAATCACCTCTTGCATAAACCATCCATTTTCCCATGCTGCATTTGCTAGAGCGTGAGATCTTACAGCATATGCATCTGCCTGCTCACGAGAAAGATTGAATTCCATAGCTACAATTTCCCCCGTCATACCCATTGAAGTACCATCAAATGCATCAGTTAAACCATCATGCATCATTACTGAATGTAACGAATTAAAATCAACATTTTCTCCTTTTTTCACATTATTGACGAAATATGGTGCATTGCTCATTGATTCCATTCCCCCTGCTATAATGACATCTGCATGTCCTGAAATTATATCACTAGCTGCTATCATTACTGCCTTGAGGCTTGATCCACAAACCTTGTTGATAGTTGTACATGGTGTTGAAAATGGTAATCCTGCATTTATTGCGACCTGTCTTGCAGGTGCTTGACCTGAACCTGCTTGTAATACCTGACCCATGTAAACTTGATCAATCATTCCACTTTTAGGGTCTAAATCAACTCTCTCCATAAGCTCTTTTACTACCTTCGAACCTAAATCAGTAGCAGAATATTTTGAGAGTGCTCCTCTAAATTTACCCATTGGTGTACGTGCAAAAGCACATATCACAGCTTTGGTCATACCTCATCGAGTGAGGGGATGGTCTTGAATAGTGCGATGAAGAAACTAGTTTTCATAATTCACTATCAGACTTAAAACCATAAAAACTAGGATTGATTAACTTAGGGCGATTCTGTGTTTTGACTAGGATTGTACGGACTGCCCATAAATCTTTAAAAATTCTATATTGCGAAGTTCTATCTAAATAATCTACTCCGCTTGTCCCTCCAGATCCTATACGTCTACCCATGATTCTTTCGACCATTCTCGCATGTGAATGCCTCCATTTAACCATTGATTCTTCAAGTTCAGCAACTGCGTCAATTAGTTTCCTTGGCCATGCAAGAAGTGGTAATTCTCTGTAAGATTCTATGAATAACAAACTTGTTCTTGCTCGGCTAAGTTCACCTTCAGGCATTAGGAATGAGATGGCTCCATCATGTGCAGCCTTGAATCTTGAATTTGCCTTTTCAATATCTGATACACCATATCCTGACATTCTTGCTGCTGCTGATTCTCCCATTGACTTATGTGCCGATAAATGTGCATCTACATATTCTCTAATAGCCGTTGAATCATTTTCTGTCCCATAAATAGATCCCATAATTGGAGTTCTAGAAATCCACTTCATTAATGATTCTTCTAGAGATGGTTTTGATGCAATTTCTTCTAATTCTGCTAGAATAGTGGCGTCATTAGAACTATTCTTTGCTAATTTTCTAAATGTTTCTATAGGGTCCATTCCAAATAATCTATCTTCATTCTTTAGTCCTAGAAGTATTTCGAATTTTCTCATTTGATATGACTCAAATCCTGATGCTGAACCTAATCCATCTCGGAATGACAAGAATCCTTGAGGTGTCAGAGTTTCCATAACTGACCATTGAGCACCCATTAATTTGAAAATTTCAGTAGTTCGGCCTAAATGTTCGACTGCTCTTGGAATATCTTTTTCTGGTACTTGTTCTTGAGATAATATGTTCCTTACTTCCGATAGTTCTCTAATAACTTGCTTAAACCATAATTCAAATGTTTGATGGACTATAATAAAATGCATTTCATCCGAAGAAATCCCTCTTTCTTCTCCCTGCAGACTGAGTAATCCTTCCAATTGCAGATAATTCCCGTAGGTCCAATTCCCATCACTCGTTTGTCCACTCATGTTTGTCCGATAGCGTTTTACTCTTGAATCATTACTGTTGCGACCGTTCCGATTTTTCGATTTTAAAGGTTGCTATTCTCTTCCTAATTCAAATAATGACGCCTATACGCATCAATATGGTAGACTCTTTCGAATATTCTAATAGTTCTAAAAAATTAGGATTTATCTTTTCTCCAGAAATTACTGTTAATGATGATTTATCTATTTTAGTTCCAACATTTGAAGATGCAACTGAATTATTTCAACTAGTTGATAAAAATAGACTTTATCTTAGGAAATGGTTGCCATGGCTTGATTCTAATATGTCAGTAAGTGATGAAATTGATTTTATTGAAATTTCTACAAAGGATAGAATCCAGGGTTCATCTGGTATTTGGTTAATTAAAGAAAAAGGTCAGATCATAGGTAATATTAGTGTTAATTGGGTTGATTGGGATAATAAATCATGTGGTTTAGGTTACTGGATTTCTCAGGATAAATGTGGTGAGGGAATAGTAACTCGTTGTTGTGAATCATTAATTAATAATCTAATTTTTAACAATAACATTCATCGTTTTGTTATCGAAGCGGGAGTAAATAATATCGCTAGTCGTAAAGTTGCAGAGAAATTAGGGATGAGATTAGAAGGTACGATAAAAGATAGAGAGCTTCTGTACGGGATATTCATTGATGCAGCATTATATGCCATAACTACTCCAGAATGGAATCTTAGGACTCAATAGTTTTTTTCATTAGTCCATAATCCTCTATTTCACATCCTCCAGGGGGTAGTGATGCCAATACGTCATCTTGAATTAGTCCTGTAGCCTTGGAAATTTTATTTGCTATAGATTCTTTTTTTTCCCTCCCTGGAGTTATTTTTATCCATTTTTCGAATATATTTGCTATACTTTCAACTGTACCACATATAGGTAATGGTACTCCATTTATCACTCCTATTCCCATTCCTAATTCTAATGGTAAATCACGATGCCATGTTCGTTGTCCTCTAACTACAAATCCTCCTCTTCCTAGTGATTCTCCACTTTCAGTTTGTTTTGACACTTGACTGGGTCTAACATGAAATGCTGTTGCAGCGGCTCCTCCGCTACCCCAGGCACGAGACCAACACACAGCCATTTGCGCGGCCTGAGAAAATATTTTTTCATCTAAATCTCTGGCATCTTCCTTCCCTTCAGCCAAATTTTGTGCAATCTGTAAAGAAATCACTCCTTCGGGTAGATTTGTTATACCAGTTAGAGGCTTGAAGCCATCTTTTAATTTTAATGAACATGAAGGGGCACCATGTAAATCTGCATGGACATAGAGATCGTTTGAATTCAGATGTTTTCTAACAATTGTATCGTTCCCTCTAGCATCTCTACCACCTACAATAATATGTCCTCCATCAAGAATAGCCCACCTATACTTTTCAAACCAAAACTTCTTACTTCTTTGGAGGCCTTTCACACGTCCTGCTGCAACATCTTTTGCTCTTTTCTTATCCTGTCTTGATTTAGTATTTTCAGTGTCTTTTAATGCCTTTTCTGCGCCTTTAGATTTATCTTTTAAAGTTCTTGCATCTTGGAAATATCGTTGAGCATTTTGATGTACTGATTTATTCGCATGTAGCGTTACACTAGATCCAGGTTCACCATCTTCATCGGGGAGGAATACGACAAAAGTACCTTTTTCAGGATTCAGTCTATCAATCCAAGGTATTTCTTGACATTTCTCAGAAACTTCTTGCCAAGTAGATTTAGAAATTTCGTCCTTAAATTGAATCATAATATGTTCTAGATGTGTCCAATTTTCTTGCATCGCTTTCCCTAATTCTTGATTAATAACTGCCTGTGATAAAAATCTATCAATCGCAGTTCTTTGTTGTTCTGCTCTTCTCTCTAACTTTGCTTTTTTTTCTCCTGCATCTTGACCTATGCTGACAAGTTTTTCTTCTTCTCTTCGAATAAATGCAGAAGCATCATGTGATCCAAAAAAAGAATCATATCCTGAACATAGTGTAGGTATATCAATCGATAACTCAGAATCTAAATATCTCAAATCAATTGGTGCGATTTCTTTGATACCCCCTGCTGCGCTATCTTTACTAGANTGATCGACAGTATTATTCCATAATTCAAGAGAATCATTACNTTCAAACCACATTTTNCTTGATTTGCTATTTGCTAATTCTTCTAATAGCATCTGTATTGAGTTGTCTAAATTTTCTCTCTGTTCATCAGTAAGTTGTTTAGCCTTTAATTTTTCATCTAATTCAGCAGATGCACAAATAGCACTNCCATAGATTCTACCTAGGTTTCCTCTCGCAGCTAAGGTTCTAATCAAATCATCTTCACTTTCATCAAGTAATTTGTCTAATTTATCCCTATTCATTTCTCTTGGATCAACTGCTGCTGGTGGTGGTACATATCCTACGCCTTTTTTGAGAGATCTGCTCGCATACTTGGCATGGGTCAGTGGTTGAATTATTACGTCCTCATTATCTAGGAGTAATACATTTCCATCTCTGAAAAGTTCGATTATTAACTTTAATTTCCCACTTCCATGTTCAAAAGTCATACAAATAATTCTATCAAAACCTAATTGCTCAACTGCGATAAGTCTGGAGTTATTGAGGTGTTTTCTAAGTACCATTGCAAATTGTGATGGTTGTGATGGCATTGGTCTATCTCGTTGTGAAAGGTATAATCTTCTTCCACTAACTATTACTAGATCTGAAGATGGTATCCCTTTAGGGTTCAATCGTATTACAACTTGTTCATAATGAGGCTGATATGCCTTGCGTGCTCTTGATCCTATCATCTTTGAAAGCTCACGCACAATTCGTGCCACGTCAAAAGATGAGGCCTGTTCACGCATGTCTTTTCATTGTCCGGTCAGTGCCATCCTTCATCAGGCAATCGCTTTTAGATATGTGTTGTAATTATATAGATTCATAAAATTCTTCTATTTCTCTTAATACCTCGGGTTCATGGGCATATTGATTGGAAGGGACTTTTATCATCTTTGCATTAGGTATTCTATCAATTATACTTTCGACATCCTCTAATTCATGTAATTTATCTGACTCAGCAGTAATTATTGCACATGGGATTTTAATTTCTGAAAGTTCATTAGATAATGAATATTTCATTAGATATCTTGCAGATAACCGAATTCTCTCGAAATTTTGTGATAGTAACGTTCTCCGATAACGAATTCTCTGACCTTCTTCTTTCACTTTTCGTTCTACTCCCCATATTGCTGTATTAATCAACCACTTCAACGTAAAACTAGGGAATGGCATTTTAATTAATATTCTAGCCCATAGTGGAAACTTAAATCTTTGATTTGGTGCTAAAAAGATTGAACTACGTCCTTCTAATTTTTGTGATTGTAATCCATCAATTAGTATTGTAGATCCTAGAGATGAAGAGAAAAAATCAAAATTATTTTTTAAATCAAAAAATTTTATTATTTCCGCAATATCATTCGTAAATCTATCCATCTGGAAATCATCTACTTTCATTTTCTTCTCAAAAATCGCACTAGATTTTTCTCGAGTTTCAATATAAATTATTGGTCTTCTTCCAGTCCATTCGGATAGCAAAGGTCTCCAACCTTCGAAAACCGAACCCCATCCTGGAACCATGACTATTGGCGATAAATTTCTTAGAGACTCATTTTTAGGTTCCCAAATAAAAACTCTTAATGAAACATTTTCTGAAACTTTAATCAATTGTTCTTTCCCCTCACAATTGGGGAGCAGGGGTACTCCTTCCCAATGTTTTTCCAATTTTTCACATCCATATATTTAGGTTCGAAAATCAACGTGATCTTCTTCCACCACCAGATCGGCGACTTCCTCCACTTGAACGACGACTTCCTCCACTTGAACGACGACTTCC
>JGI26060J43896_10000016_pt1 | contig 58625 bp, 62 predicted proteins | sample MarorgKNORR_S2LV_6_FD_43896 | JGI IMG/M metagenome (IMG submission 43896) | reverse complement strand
GAAGACTATGCATCTTTGATTGATAGCGATACCTTAATTATGTGTGGTAGAGAAGATAACATTTTATTCAAAGAAGCCGTTTCTTGGTTGGATGAAAATATTAAAAAAACACAAGTGGAGTGGCTTTCACCTGCACAACATGTCTCTCCTTTAGAGCGTCAAGAAGATTTTATTAAACACTTAAGAGCGTTTTTAAAAATATAGGCAATGATCTTTTTATAAATCAAATTCCTTGATATCAATAGATTTAGCACCTTCAAGCATCACTTGTACCGAGGTACTTACAATTGCCTCAAAATCATTTAATACATTGGCATGATAAATATTCTTTCTAACTGCATAGTAGAATAAACCACCATGCATGACCCATAATCTCTCCAATTCAAGTGGGGTAATAGGTATTTTCTTAACATCAGGTAAATTACATTCCACTCTAATTTCTTCACATATCGGTTTAAGGAATTCATCTTCTGCTAACCTAATGTATCTTCGGTTGAGTGGCTTACCCATCAAGCCTGAGAAAAAATATATCCTTATCCACTCATAACGATGCACTGTTGTCGCATAAGACAGATAAAAATCAATCAATCTTTGCTGCAGAGGTACAGACCTATCCTTGAGTTTTATAGACCATTCAGGATTGATCCAATTTAGGAATACTTCCTTATAGACCCGCTCAATAAGATCCTCTTTATTTGGAAAATAACGATACAGTAGNGGTTGTGTGATGCCAATTCGTTTTGCTAAATCTCTNGTCTTTCCCTCAAAACCAACTTCAGCAAAGAACTGGACAGCTTCTTCTACGATCTCTTTTTCACGGTCGCTTGGTGTTAGTCTCTTTCTTGGTTTTGTTTTTAATTTTGTTTTTGGCATTCTTTTTTTAATTACTCTTTTGAATCTAATCTTATACCAAGAACCTTAGTAATGTCTAAGCTGTCTCTTTATTCCGATAATTTTAAATAAAATTATGTTATTTGATTTCCATTGGCTCTTGCTCTATAGCATAAAGTTCCAAGCTNGAAAGACTGGGAGTTTTAGGGTCATATGTTTCTGGNGCTGTGAAATATTTNTTATAATTTTTCTCAACATAGTCTAGAAGTTGTCGACTGTGCACTTGTTCTAAATCTTCTCCTGAGCCCATAAAAGCTGAATAAAGCATATGCCCTGGTGTTTGTCCCATTAACATCCAAGGTAGCCAAGGAGTAACTCTATTCCATGTACCATTAAATGGCAAAGTAGTCATACTAGAATCCTGCATATGATTGGCGTCGACATGATAAGCAAAGGCTTCCGATACCGGAACCATAGGTCCTGAAGATTCTCTAACCCATTTTTTTGGATTCAAAGCATTGGGATAAAAAAGATTGATATGTATCTCCATNTCCAAGCGATTTCCTCTTTGTTGCCATGGCAAGATAAATGGAATCTTTGGTGGCTCTTCTTGATTTAAATCTCCAAATTTTGGTGGCGAAGGAAAATGATCCTCAATCACATAATTGAAAGGATCATTGGCAATTGGAACCACTTTGACCCACTCATTAGTGATAGGATTTTTCCATTCTTCAAGGATTTCACCAGAACGAAGATCGGTATAAAAAGCAACTTCTCTAAGNATTTTTGCAAAAGAACCATCGGCTTGTTTCTCCAATCGAGATACTCCAAAACCTGCAACACCCAAAACATCAAGGATGGGTTTGTTTGGCCTAATGGCCATTATATAGCCTTTGAACCAGCCATATTTTTGTTTGGTTTCATCCAAGTCCCCATTGAGTCTTGCGTAAGCAAACTTATTCCCTACTCCGGTACCTAAATCTAGGTAAGGCCCTTTTAAGTCTTTACCCATTGCACTGCCATAGGCAGAAGGTAAATCTGCCTTTGCTGTTTCTGAAAATAGATTAAGGGCTGCTGCTCCGGCACTGAAGGCACCTAGCGTTCCAACATTTTTAAAAAACTGTCTTCGTTTCATTCTTTCCCCCTATATTTGAGAATCTTTTTTCTTCTTTTCTATAAATAGCACAACTAAAGCAAGTATCAATAAACCAGCATTAGCAATACCCACCATGGTAAATGGAGCTGTTGGGCCGATGGAATCGAATAATCTTCCACCAACAAAGGCAACAATAAATATACCTAGTGCTCCAAAAAAACTGAAGCCTCCAATTACAGCGCCACGACCTTTGGCAGGTGCTGAACTACCAATTAGAGATATTGCAGATAAATTAGCAAAGATTTCTCCCAATCCAAGTAAGGCAGCGCCAAAATACATTTGACTGCTCAGAGGATTATCAATATAGCCTAAATATAAATAACCGACTGCGGCCACAGCCATAGCTATTGCAAGGTTAACCACACGATCTATTTTATCTATAAAAGTACTGATTAAAAAAGCACCAGGAAGCGCAAATGCCTGCACCATTACATAAAAACCGCCTGCTGTTTTCATAGCTTCAGGTCCTGACATTCCTTGAGAGATTCCTGTCTGATAAAGCCATAAAGTAAAAAAAGTACTGACAACGGATAAATCACCTCTTGAAACAACACCTGCAGTATAAGCTAGAGCAATTCTTGGATCTCTAGCTGCCTTGAAAGCAATCTTAAGTGTTGCAAAGTAAGGTTCTTTATTCGAAGCCTGAGCTGGCGCTCCTTTTTTTAGATTAAAGAATAATACCGTTGCTACAAAAACTACTAAACCAGAAACAACCCAAGCGGTATAAATACCTGACCAAACTGGGTCATAACCCATCTCGCTAAATTCACTAGGAAGGTTCCTAAAAGTACTGATCAAAAGAACTAGACCCAGACCATTAAAAATAGAGGTAGTCGCAATCATCTTACCCCGAGTTACCTTCATGAGTGTAATCGTTAGCTACTGTAGGCAACATCACAGTATTACAAGCACACCCAAGGGCAACTATTGTTCTAAATATTATGAGTTCAGTTGAAGTGGAAGCTAAGGGATATAAGAAATACCCTACTCCTAAAATTAAAAAACCAATAGAGTAAACCAACCTCCTGCCAACACGATCGGATAGAGCGCCACAGAAACCAATTACAGAAAGCACTACAATTTCTTGGACTGCAGTCAAATTACCTGCTAATTTACCCTGCTCTGATTTAGGAATATTGAGTATGTTATCAAAAATATAAGGCCCAAAAACATTAACAAAGGCCATGGTTGCGATGCCAAAAAAAGCTCCAAAGAACAAGGTGTATAAATGCCTCTTCTCAATATCAGGCATTAATTGCCAAGGCCCAAACTTTATACCAAATTCTTCAGGAGAATAATTAGCTGGTTTTGATTCAATTTTCATAGAATAAATATTGCTCGATAGTGATGAGAATAACAAGTAAGATTTTAATCTTGTTACATGTTGTTACATGAATAATTAATTTATATGGAACTGAAGAAAAGAATTAATAACTCATTATGATTAAAAGAATACTTAAAATAATAATATCAGTATTTATTCTGATTATAATTTTCTCACTCTACATGGCTAATAGAATGGATGTTTTCAAAACTTTGACAGCCAAAACACCTGATCTCTGTTCAGTTTTACCCATGGATGGAAGTGCCGAAGATATTAAAATTGACTATGAAAGAGGCATAGCTTATCTCTCTTTAGAAGATCGTGCAGCCCTAATCAAAGGAGAAGATGTCCAAGGGACAATAGTAAAAATCAATTTAAATGANACGCCTTATGAATTGCAGCCAGCATTAAGTCAGCAGCCTGATCANCTTAGGCCGCATGGTATTAGCNTGTATATTGATAAAAATGGTCAAAGACATCTAGGGGTCATCAATCATCCAAAAAATAGGGAATCTGGAGATGAAACTGTTGAATTATTTTCCGAAGGAAGAAATGGTTTATTCGATTATCAACAAACGGTTATAGATAATGCCTTTAAGAGCCCTAACGCTCTTGTCTTAGTGGCTCAAGATAAGTTTTATTTGGGTAATGATAAGGGAGCTCAAACAATGTTTGGGAAAATCCAAGAACAATTAGGAAGGCCCATGTCTAAAATTGCTTATTTTAATGGAAACACAGTCGTCATTGCCGCAAAAAACTTATCTCAAGTTTCTGGAATCAATGTTTCCAACAATCAAGAATATTTATTTGCCTCTGAAACAACCGCACAAAGAATTGCAATTTTTTCTATTGATTCTGGAAACGGAGAGTTAAATAAATTAGAAACTATAAAAATAAGTGGTTCACCAGACAATATTAATATCACGGATAAGGGTGATATAGTTGTCGCGGCTATACCCAAAGTAATAGCACTGATTCAACACTTCATATCCTTTCAAAGTGAAAAGGTTATACCGGCTCCTTCTCAAGTATTACGATTTAACTGGGAATTTGAGTCCCTTGGATCTAAGCCAAAAATAGATGAACTCTTCTTAAGTGAAGGAAATGATCTCTCAACCGCTAGTGTTGGTACTATATGGAAAAATAGATTATTTATGGGGTCAATTGATGATAAAAAGTTATTAATTTGTGATCTATAATAGAAATATGAAAACAACAGCTAACAAAGACTATCAAACTCATGTAATGACTGAGAGAACTCATTTATCACAAGTTAGAAGGGCATTTACAAAAAGCTTAGCTGACGGTCATGTCGACCCGGGGTTGATTAATTTTTACGTCATGTGTTGCAGTTATTTAGATTCCTCACTCAAACGCTTAGTGACACAAGATTATATTCTTCATGATCTATTANCTCCTCATATAGAGCCTAATAATCAAGAATATATAGATAAATTAGATANTCTAAGCAATGGGTTAAAAGCTATGGAGGAAGCTTTAAATAAACTGAGTCAGGCTAAAGAAGATCTTATTAAATCAGGATTATATGAAGTTGATATATTCAAAAAGGAAGCCCATGCTTTTCTTGATGTATTTCTAAATATGTTGGCCTCCAATCGTCACTCTACATTTGAATTAGAGGAGAAAGTCTTTCAACCCAGTGATTGGGAAAAAATAGCTGGTGTGACTAAAGAAAGCATAGAAACTGAAGATAAACTATATCAAAGTGTCTTGGTATCAGCACCACAAGGATGTGATCCTAGTAGTTTTCCACCCATAGGNCATAATCAAAAACCTCAATAAAATATTGTGAAAATTTTTTTAATAACAATTGGTGTAATGGTAAATCTTTTATCTTTTGAAATAGAAGCATTTGATAATAAACAACCAACATTATTAATTACGGGCTCTAATAGAAATATTGGACTTGAGTTTGTTAAACAATATAGCGAAAAAAAATGGAATGTGATTGCTACAACTAGAAAACCAGAAACCTCTAAAGAGTTGAATGATTTTGCAAAAAATAATCCCAATGTTGTGGTTGAAAAATTAGATGTGACTAGTAATAAAGACATCAATGCTCTGGCTGAAAAGTATAGTGATCAAGCCATTGACCTCTTATTAAGTAATGCTGCATTGACCCCTAGATATAAATCAGGCTTCAAAAAGATCTCAGGTGTAGAAGAAGACATTACTAGACAAAGCTTTGAAATTAATGCTATCGGTCCTTTAAAAATAATTCAAGCCTTCATGCCTAATGTAGAAAAATCAAAAAATGGAAAGATTATTGCTATGTCAAGCAAAGCAAGTTCTTTTGGTGAAAGATTAAAAATGCCAATGATGTATAGCTACGCTATGAGTAAAGCAGCGTTGAATAGTATGATATATACCCTTTCTTTTGAAACTAAAAGAAAAAATATTTTGTCAGTTCTTATTTCACCCGGAATGGTTAATACAACGCCTGGAATGAAGATACCTGGCGCCATAGAAACTGAAGAAAGTGTCACTAAAATGGTTGCATTAATTGACAGTCTAACCATGGATGATAATGGGAAATTTATTGACTATGAAGACGGAAGAACTATTCCTTGGTAAAAGCTAAATAATTCCCATAATTTCAAACGCCACTCTTTCTCCTGACTCCATTGCACCTTCCATGCCTCTATTTGATACTGCAGTATGCTCGCCACAAAAATGAATTTGGCCATGAGGGTTTCTAACATATTGTCCAAATTCTGAAATTTGTCCTGGACCCCAATACGACCAATCTCCCTGTGAATAAGGATTAAGAGACCATGAATGATAAGCCACGGGTTCCAATTGATCTTTGGCATTAGGCCTCAACTCTTCAATGGCATTTAATACAGATCTGATAGCTTCCTTTTCGCTCATTAAATCCAATTGCTCAGCAATACCCCCTCTTAACCAAGCAGTTAAGCTAGTAACATCCTCTGGAGAAGAGCCTTTTCTTTCAGCTAGAACCATCCCTGCATAACCGTCTGTATACATGCTTGGACTCATGCCATCCTCTTCCCAGAATTTTGACTTGGGCACAAGGTGTAACATATTAATTTTCTGGGAGCGCAGCTTCTGTATAGCCTCTGCTTGAGGTCCCTTGATAGCAGGAGAAATATCAATATTCTTCAAGACAGAGAATGGAATAGAGCAAACGACATGATCTGCTTGATATTTGACACCATCTTCACAAATCACCTCAGCCTTTGTGGACTGTGTTGAAATGGCTCTGACTGANTTATTCATCAAAACGGATTCATTCAAATTATCTGCCATCGCTTCAGGGATACTCATATTCCCACCTTTTGCAGTATAGCTAGTGCTTTTTCCAAGTCGGCTTTGAGAGTTACTAAATGCATTAACAAACATCAACATTAAAACTGAGACATCTTTTGCGGTATGCCCATGAGTGATATTCAGGTTATACACCAGATTAATAAAATCGGAATCAAAACCTTCTTTTATCAACCAATCGTGAACAGAAATATCATGAATGAAATTCTTTTCATCCATCCAGTCATCATTTACCTCTAAGGGGTTTCGTTTCCCTAAAAATTGATGAAAGAAAGCATTGGGTGGTAATTGCTTCATTTCTTTTGGTAGAAGGTTTTTGGGATGTTCTGGCCATTCATTCATTGGAATAATTTTCTGATCCAATGCCAGCTCTCGATTTCTAAAATAAGGCATGATTGGATTAAGATCAATGAGCTCAACGCCTAATCGCTGGGCAATATCAATAATTCTGGCATAACCAGAACCGAAAGCAGTTCCTCCAGTTTCAGGGCTTCCAGGTACTCGTCTTTCTGATAAGACCCTACCACCCACTCTATTGTCTGCTTCAAGAACGGTTACCTTATAGCCTTCATCTTGTAAAATTAATGCTGCTGATAGCCCTGATAACCTGCACCAATAACAATAACATCAGAATGTGTTTTAGCTCTTAGTCGATTGGCAAATAGTGCTGAAGCAGGAAGCGCAGCTAATGATTTTAGAGCCAATCTTCTTTTGTATGAAATCATAGAGATATTTCTACTATGTTTTTTATTCTTCAATTGATAATGTTTGATTAACTGCAATATCTGTCAAGAGTTGTCTCTCGCCACTGGGCCAAATAATTTCAATAGAATCTATACTCTCTTCATCAGCCAATCCGAAATGCAATCGATAATCATTGGCTGAATTATAGCCATGGGCGCTTGTGTGNTCTCGGTATTGTATAGAATCGCCAGCCATAACTTTGACTCTAGCTCCATAAGCATTAGTATTACTTTTGGTTCCAGTAAGCTGAATTTTAATCCAATTATTTTCATTGCCTTTATTTCTTAAAAGGTAATTACGGTCAGATTCTGTAATTTGTTTGTCAGAATTATAAAATGTTCTATTGGTTAAGAACAAATCTAGAAAACCATCATCATCCAAATCAGCATTGCCTACCCCACTACCTATTCCTANGACTTCTGAACCAGAATTTTTTGTTACATCACTGAAAGTCAGATCGCCATTATTTTTGAATAGCTTGTTATAGGCTGGTTCAATTGCAATNTAGAATTGAACAAAAATTGGTAGATTGATGACATCATTGATTAGAGTATTCTGCAATCCACCATTATTGACATAGATATCNATCAATCCATCATTATCAAAATCACCCATAGTGCAGCCTCTAGCGCCTGATTTATGATCTATACCAGAAGAAAGCGATATATCCTTATATGACAAACTNCCAGTATCACTTAGAAGACTTATATAAAGCCTATTAGACTGATCTGCTGTTGGTAAAAAAACGTCCATATCACCATCATTATCTATGTCTCCAATACAAGCCCCATTAGCATTACCAGGATTTAAAAAAACAGTACCGCTTGGAGCCCTAAAAGATCTTGTAATGCTCTTAAAAGTACCGTTTGCTTGATTTAAAAATAATATCTTTTCAGAACCTTCATTTGTGACCAAGAGATCTATCCAACCGTCTTGATTAACATCAGTCCAATTGGGTGAGCCTTGAGAGCCAGCTTCCACAACTAAATCTATTATTCCAGCGCCTGCCTCTTCCGTCACATCAGTAAAAGTTCCATCCCCATTATTACGAAACAATGCATTATCAATTTCATAATCAGCACACTTCCAATAAAGGTCTAAATCGCCATCGTTATCGTAATCAGCCCAAGCAACACCGGCACCTGTATCTCCGATACCACCAATCTCTCGATCTTCTTTTACATTGGCTCTAAATAATTTTGATTCTATGGTGGCATTTTTAAAATTAGCAGAACCAGTTTCTATNAATAGATTTTTAAAGAGTGTTGTAGGTGGAATCTTAGGTCCTCCTGATGAAGGTAAATTTGAAACAATCAAATCCATATCACCATCATTATCATAATCACCCCAAGAAGTGCCCCGTCCTAGTGCATATTTATTATCGACACCTCTTTCAACTGCAACATCAATAAAATTACCACTTCCATCATTTTCAAAAAGTCGATTGCCTTGATTTTCTCCGTGATACTCAGTATTAACATATATATCGATATCGCCATCATTATCGTAATCTATGAAAGAGGGCCCTGAGCTATTAACGGCGACATCAGCAACGCCCGCATTAAAACTGATATCTTCAAACTGAACCGGCTGTTGAAAAGAACAAGATGTGGAACCAAGAATAGCTATACAAAAAAATACTTGAATTGTTTTACTCATAAAGACATCAACCTAAAATATTAATTAGTCGAATATCATAGCATCAAACATAGTACCTAATAAAAGAAGTCCAAGATGAAATATTGAAGAAAAGAATGTCTTTCTAGCTAAAGACTTTGACTGCTCTCTTAAAAGTAAAAAAGAACAATAGAGAAAGTAGCCACCGCCACTCAAAGCAAAAATAAAATAGATCCAACCCATGCCATAAAAAACTAATGATAATGAGAGAATGACTAAAATCAATGTATGCCAGAAAATAGCCTGACTGGTAACTCTATCGCCAACAACAACGGGTAACATTGGTATTTTGGCCTTTGCATAGTCTTCCTTATAGCCAATGGCTAAAGCCCAAAAATGAGGTGGTGTCCATAAAAACAAAACAATGGAAAGAATCAATGGTCCCATAGCAAAAGTGTTGCCAGTTGCTGCTGAGCCAACCAATACAGCGAAACTACCAGACAAACCACCAATTACAATATTCATCCATGTTCTTCTTTTGAGCCAGATGGTATAGACAATACCGTAAGTAAAAATACCCGCAAATAAATAAATCGCTGCCTCTAGATTGCTCACCTTATAGGTGGCATATAGAGCTAATAAACTAATAAGCATCAACCATACAGTCCAAGCATTGGTTGGGGGTAATTCTTTTGTGACAAACGGTCTATCTTTGGTTCTTTCCATGATGGCATCTATATCTCTCTCATACCATTGATTAAAAGCTCCAGACGTTGATGATGCAATAAGCACATAGACAGCCAGAGCAAATATTTCTAAACCATTTAAGTCTGATGAGGGTGAAACAGCTATACCAGCGAGAGCACACGCCATGATTAGAAAGCCTAGTCTAACTTTTCCTGCTTGATATATTAGACCTAAGTATCTGGTAATGGATTTATTTTGAGACATTCAAGTGATCTTTCATTAAAAATTGAAGGCTATTATCAATGATCTACAAACAAATTAGAATGAAAATATTCAATTCTTTGTATTTATTTTATTGCCTTAATTGATATTCCCAGTTCTTTTAACTGTCCTTTACCTGCTTGACTCGGTGCATCAGTTAAAAGACAGCTAGCCGTTTGTGTTTTTGGAAAAGCTATAACCTCACGAATGCTAGTAGATCCAGTCATTAGCATCACTATTCGATCCACCCCAAAGGCAATACCTCCATGAGGTGGACAACCATACTTGAGAGCTTCAAGAAAAAATCCAAATTTCTCATTAGCCTCTTCAGGATCAATTCCCAAGACTTTAAAAACAGCTTGTTGCATGGCTTGAGAGTGAATTCTTATTGATCCTCCGCCAATTTCACTGCCATTCAGTACCAAGTCATAGCCTCTGGATAAGGCATCACCTGGATTTTCTATCAATGCATCATGTGATGAGTTTATTGGCGAAGTGAAGGGATGATGTTCAGACATCCATCTTTTATCTCTAGAATCCCAATGAAACATAGGGAAATCAACAACCCAAACTGGAAACCAACCTTCTTTGATTAAGTTAAAGTCTTCAGCTAATTTGACTCTCAAAGCACCTAATGACGCATTTACAATATTTGACTTGTCTGCTCCAAAGAAAATAATATCTCCATCTTGAGGGTTNAGCCTTTGAAGAAGTGNATTAATAGTTGATTCATCTAAAAACTTAAGAATGGGAGATTGCAAACCCTCAAGACCTTGACTGATATTCTGTACTTTTATATAAGCTAATCCTTTTGCTCCAAATTCGCCTACAAAAGCTGTATAGCCATCGATCTGCTTTCTTGTAATTCCAGTTGCACTTTCAAGTTTCAAACAAGCTACTCTTGAATTACTTTCATTAGCAGGTCCTGAGAATACTTTAAATTCAACACTTTTCATTAAATCACTGACATCTTGTAACTCTAAATCAATTCCCATATGAGGACGGTCAGAACCATATCGATGCATTGCATCTTGATATGAAATTTTTTCAAAATCATGATCAAACTGATGATCAAGCACTTCTTCAAAAAGATTTTTAACCATAGCTTCCATGATCTCTCTAACTTCTTCTTGATTCACAAAAGACATCTCAATATCCAATTGTGTAAATTCAGGTTGTCGATCTGCTCTCAAATCTTCATCTCTAAAGCAACGGGCCACTTGGTAGTATTTATCAAATCCAGACATCATGATCAGCTGCTTGAAGAGTTGTGGGGACTGTGGGAGTGCAAAGAATTCACCTTTATGAGTTCTACTAGGCACAAGATAATCTCTTGCTCCTTCAGGTGTGGCTTTAGTAAGTATTGGTGTTTCAATCTCTATAAACTTTTTTTGATCTAAAAAATTTCTTAATGAACGAACAATATTATGACGTATCTTGAGTTTATCAGCCATTTCACTTCTTCGAAGATCCAAATAGCGATATTTTAATCGAGTGTCTTCATTCGCATTTTCATCATGATGAAATGGTGGTGTTAATGATGCGTTTAAAACACTCATATCATTGACAAGAATTTCTATCGCTCCAGTTGGCATTTCAGAATTAATTGTTCCTTCTGGCCTATCTCTGACTAAACCACTAACTGTAATAACAAACTCATTTCTTATCTTCTCAGCTTGCTGAAAGAGTTCCTTATCCTCAGGATTAAAAACTAATTGCAATAAACCACTAGTATCACGAAGATCAACAAAAATAACACCTCCATGATCTCTTCTTCGATGNACCCATCCAGCAACTGTAACTGATTCTCCAATAGTTTTTGTCCCTACTTCTTCGCAATAACCTGTTCTAACTTTTCTATTTTCTATCATGGTAAGTCTTTTCTTTGAATTTTATTTAAATGCTCGCCAGGAACAACCACACCTAATGAAATTATCATTTTTAATCCATCTTCGACGCTCATATCTAATTCAATAACATCTTCTTGAGGAACCATTAAGATTAACCCAGAAGTTGGGTTTGGGGTTGTTGGAACAAAAACACAAACCACATCTTTACCACTCTTTGTTTCTATTTCTCCAAGATTATTTGATGTTTGAAAACACAGACTATACAAACCCTTTCTAGGGTATTCAATTAATAGAACTTTTGTGAACGCTTGTGTTTGATCTGTCAGTACTAGCTCAGCAAACTTCTTAAGCGGCGAATAAATATTTCTAACTAGAGGAATTTTATCAAGAAAAGATTCCCACCAGTCAACAAGGCTTTTACCAATAAAATTTGCAGCTATCAATCCTGTACCAAAAATGATGATAACTGATAATAGGATTTCAAACCCTGGAATGGAGAATCCAAGTAGGTTCTCTGGTCTCAAAAATTCTGGAATAATGTTGTAAGTTTGGCCTAGAAGATCCAACAGCAATCTTATAATAAATATCGTGACTCCCAATGGCAACCAGACCAATAGGCCTGCTACAATTATGCGTCTTATTCTCTTCATCTTAATTCTTCAATATTTCTGCTTAATTAAAAATAATCTTCAAAAGCATTGACCTAGTATATTACTCTTTATCTTTTGGTGCTTTATCTTTGATTGCTTTCTTTTTTTCAGGTACATCTGATTTTTTCTTTGTATCTTTATCTTCTATCTTTGAAGACTTATCTTCTTTAGCATCTGCTAAATTTTTTTGATTTTCTTTTTTAAAATCAGTTTCATACCATCCTTTTCCTTTCAATCTAAAATTAGGAGCTGAAATCAACCGCTTTAGAGTACTTTCACCGCAGCTAGGGCAATCAACAAGAGGCTCTTCATTAATTTTTTGCAACGCATCAAAAAGATGCTCGCATTTCCGACACTGATATTCATATATGGGCATAAATTATAATTCTTACTATTGATTAAAATTTTATATCTAAAATTTCAGTATCTTACTCCAGTGCTACAAAAATATCTAAACTTTAACTTCAGGATAGACTAATTTATTTGCTGACTCCTTTGTTAAAGACCCTTCAGACATCTCTAATAAAATTGATTCCATATCGGAAGGTAACATGGACTCGAATTTCATTTTTTTCTTCTCAATAGGATGATTAAAAGAAAGTAGGCAAGCATGCAAAGCCTGTCTTTTAAAATTCTTTAATTTTAAAATCAGGTCTTCTTTTGCACCTTTGGGAATAAAGAATCTTCCNCCATAGAGTGGGTCACCTATCAAAGGATATTTTATGTGTGAAAGATGGGCTCTAATTTGATGGGTTCTTCCTGTCTCTAGCCTNAGTCCTAAAAAAGTATGATTTTTGAATTTTTTCAGCACCCGGTAATGCGTTATCGCCCTTTTTCCTTGATTCATGATTTTAAAGCGTATTCTATTATTAGGATCTCTTGATAAGTTAGCATCAACTGTTCCACCACTGGTCATAACCCCAACACAAATGGCACGATATTCTCTAGTAATGACTCTCTCTTGAAGGTCAGAAACTAAAGCATTAAACGATTCATTGGTTTTAGCAATGATTAAAAGGCCACTTGTATTTTTATCAAGCCTATGAATTAAGCCTGCTCTAGGTAACTTACTCAAAGCTGAATGATGGTGCAAAAGTCCATTCTGTAATGTCCCTTCCATGTTACCTGTGCCTGGATGTACAACTAGTCCATAGGGCTTATTGATGATGATCATATGATCGTCTTCAAAAACAATATCAAGATCCATAGACTCAGAAACAGTTTCTTTTCTGTCTTCAAAGATAGGTTCAACACTAACAGTTTGACCTATGACTAATTTTGTCTTGGGCTCAACCTTCTCTTCATTGACTAAAATATTCCCAGAATTAATCCAGTGTTTAATGTTCATCCTAGAAAATTCTTTCAAAATACTACTGATTGCTTTATCAATTCTTACTTCTGCTAACTTCTCATCAACGGTAATTATTATTTTCTTTTGATCCATATCTTTATTNGTAGAATTCTTTTAATCTAATTTTAAGCTATAATTCCATATTATTTTTTTAACTTAAACAAATAACTAGTTTTAGAATTTTGAAAACACAAATAAAAACATTCTCTATATTTCTCATGTCCTGTTTTTTAATTGCGGGATGCAGTAAAGATGAAGTAACAGACTTGAGATCATCTGCGGATATTATTTATGAGAAAGCAACAAACTCCATGGAAAATGGTAACTATAGAAATGCAACTAATTACCTAGAGGTATTAACAACTTCATTTCCATTCAGNAATCAGGCAAAACAAGCTCAATTAGATCTTATATTTGCTCACTATAGGAGTGCAGCATTTGAAGAAGCCATTGATGAAGCAAAACAATTTGAAAAAGAAAACCCAACTCATCCTCGAGTGGATTACGCGCTATATATGAGAGGACTAGCTCTCTTTGAAGGGCAACATTCTTGGTATCATGATGTCTTTGATGTGGATTTAACGAAACGGTCTCCAATCAAAGCAGAGGAATCTTTCTCAGTATTTTCTCAACTCATTCGCAGATATCCAAATAGTGTTTATGTTGATGATTCTAGACAAAGAATGATTTTTCTTAGAAATAGACTGGCAAAGTATGAAAATCATGTGGCTCAACATTATATGGAAAGAGGAGCCTATGTTGCAGCAATCAATAGAGCAAAATTTTCTATTGAGCAATACAATGGAGCGCCTGCCACAATTAAGTCTTTAAAAATTATTGCNGATGGTTATAGAAATTTAGGGATGTCTGATTTAGCAGGAAACGCCGAAAGCATTTATCTAGCTAATGNTCCTGATTCATTGGTTCAGACAATTGATAATGAGGTTAAAGAGCCTTGGTATAAAATCTGGTAAAAAACCTATTTCAGAACTGAATGCATTTTCTCACCAATCAACGCTAGAGATTCAACAGTATGAACTCCTGCTTCATTTAGAGCTTCATATTTGGCAGACGCTGTTCCTTCCTTGCCAGTAACAATCGCTCCAGCATGGCCCATTCTTTTCCCTGGTGGCGCTGATACACCAGCAATATAAGCCACAACAGGTTTTGAAATATTATCTTTGATAAAAATTGCAGCTTTTTCCTCATCTGATCCACCAATTTCTCCTACCATGACAATGCCTTTAGTATCAGGATCAGCCTCAAACAACTCTAGACAATCAATAAAATTGAGCCCTTTAATAGGGTCGCCACCAATACCAATGCATGTGCTCTGTCCCATACCATAGTGAGTTGTTTGATGAACTGCTTCATAAGTCAAAGTCCCTGATCTTGAAATAATACCAACAGTACCTTTCTTATGAATAAATCCTGGCATAATTCCGATTTTAGATTCGTCAGGAGTAATAATTCCAGGACAATTAGGCCCAATTAACTTTGAATTGGAATCCTTAATTTTAGCTTTCACCGCAATCATATCTTGCACAGGTATCCCTTCTGTTATACAAACAATCAATCCAATTTCAGCATCTATTGCAGCCATAATCGCCTCGGATGCAAATTTTGCAGGAACAAAAATCATGCTGACATCTATCTCTAAATTCTCTTTAGCTTCTTTAACAGAATTAAAAACAGGAACGTCCAAGTGATTTTGACCGCCTCTCCCAGGAGTCACTCCTGCAACCACCGAGCTTCCATATTCTATACACTGCTGTGTATGAAATGTCCCTTGGCTACCAGTAATGCCTTGGCATAATATTTTTGAAGAAGAATTAATTAATACACTCATAATTTACACTCCAGCAGATGCAACTACTTTAACTGCTGCATCCGTAAGGTCATTAGCTGATATTATTTTCAAACCAGATTCTTCTAATTTCAGTTTACCATTTTCTACATTAGTGCCTTCCAATCTTACAATAATAGGTATGGTTATATTGGATGACTTGACTGCATTAATAATGCCATCAGCTATAACATCACACCTCACAATCCCACCAAAAATATTCACTAAAATAGCTTTAACATTTGGATTTTCTAAAATAATCTCAAATGCAGCTGTCACTCTCTCGGTAGTTGCTCCTCCACCGACATCAAGGAAATTTGCTGGACTGCCTCCATGAATCTTAATGAGATCCATAGTCGCCATCGCTAAACCAGCACCATTAACCATGCAGGCAATATTGCCGTCCAAAGAAACATAGCTAAGATCATTATTAGATGCTTTTTCCTCTAGCTTATTCTCTTGTTCTGGATCTCTTAACTCATATAATTCAGGCTGTCTAAAAAGAGCATTATCCTCAATCGCTATTTTTGAATCCAAAGCCACCAAATGGTTATCTCCATCAATAATTAATGGATTAACCTCAATTAGGTTTGCATCTGTTTTTTTAGCTAATTCAAATACTTTTTTTGCAAAATCAATAAATTCGTCCGATAAGTGGTTCATGAAATTCAGCTTTTCTGCTAATGAGCGCAATGAATCATTACACAAACCTTTGCTTGGATCTATTGAGTATCTAATTATTTTTTCTGGAGTATCATCTGCAACTGCTTCTATATCCATTCCGCCCTCTGATGAAACAATGAATGTCCATGTTTCTTTAGCTCGATCAATAACCAAACTAAAATAATATTCTGCAATAATCTCGGTGCCTGCTTCAATATAAACATGATTAATTGGAAGACCATTGATATCTGTTTGTTTAGTAATAAGTCTCGTACCCAACATGTTTTCAGCAAGATCCTTAACTTCATCGATGTCTTTGGTGATCTTAACACCGCCCACTTTTCCTCTCCCTCCAGCATGAACTTGTGCCTTTACAACCCAAGTATTTGTGGAAAGATTTTTAGCAATTTCAAAGGCTTCATCTGGACTTACTGCAATTCCACCATCCAAGACGGGTATACCCGATTCTAAAAATATTTGCTTTGATTGATACTCATGTAGATTCATAAAGCTAAGAAAAATAGTTATTTAAAATAGAACTTATTACAACTAGGCTATTTTGATCTAAACTATAATGTAATTAAACATATTTTTTAGTTATTTTTTATGAAAGATTCTCTAATCATAGGCTTGACTGGCGGAATTGCTTCTGGCAAAAGTACTGTGAGTAAGTTTTTTTCAAATTTATCTATACCGATTATTGATGCTGATCAAATTTCACATGATTTAACAAAAATAAATGGCTCAGCATACTCAGAAGTTATTGAGTATTTTGGGGAAAATATAACTGGTGAAAATGGTGATATTGATAGAAAAAAATTAGGCACTATTGTTTTTAATAGTAAAAGTAAAAAAGAAAAACTTGAATCAATCATTCATCCAAAAGTTCTGAGCACTATACAAGCTGAAATAAAGAGCAGAAGAGGTGAATATAAAATTATTGAGGTGCCTCTTTTGATTGAATCAGGATTTCAAGAGTTTACCAATAGAATATTAGTAGTGGATTGTTCAACTGAAACTCAGATGGAGAGACTAATGAAACGTGATGGGGTTACTGAAGAATATGCTAAAAATATACTGAGTAATCAAATCGATAGAGAAACAAGATTAAAATTTGCTAATGAAATAGTGATAAATGAAAAAAATAACTCATTGTTAAAATTAGAAGATCAAGTTAAGAAAATCCATAATTTTTATTTAGATTTGATTAGAACTTATAAAAAGTAAATACTAAACCACCCTTTAAAAAGTAAGAATTTATATGACAAAAGGAATTTATGAACTACCTCTAAATGAAAGGTTAAGAACTTTCATGAGAATTGAATTTTTGTATGAGAGACTTAAATATTTCTCTCAAGAATCCTCAGGACCCTGGGCCATTAGATCATCCATTCATAGTTTATTAGAAATCTACTCAATTTTATCAAGAACGGATGTAAGAAGAGAGGTGCTGGCTGATCTTGAAAGATTCATTGTACAAATGGAGAGATTCCAAAGTGTACCTGATGCTGATTCAGATATTGCAGCAAATATACTTTCAGATCTTGAAAATATTAAAAATAATGTAGACACTATAGGAACAGGCTATCTAGAGCCATTAAGAAATAATGAATTCATCTCAAGTTTACTTCATCGCCATACGCTTCCAGGTGGAAAAGCTGAATTTGATATGCCTAAATATAAACATTGGCTTGATTCNAGTGATGTCAAAGTAAAGCGCCTTCTTAATTCTTGGATTAGTGTCATAGCTCCAATCTGTAAAGGAATTGAAAAACTTTTATGGCTGATTAGAGAAAGCGCTGAACCTATAGGAACAGTTGCAGTTGACGGCCTTTATAATCATCAAATTGAAAGAAAAACTCAAATTTCACTTGTTAGAATTTTCTTGAAAGATAAATCCATTTATCCAGAAATAAGCGGTGGAAAACATTTAATTGCCGTTCGATTCTTTGAATATGATACTAATTCTGATGATTCAAAACAGCATAAGTCCAATGTTAATTTTAAGATTTCTCTTTGCTAATTATTAGCTAACAGATATTTAATAATAGGTTTGCTAGCAGGTATAATTTTTATCTGGTTGAGTTGTTCTAATGAAAACCATTTTAATCCCTGTCCCTCTTTACTTGTTATCACGCCTGAATATTTCTCTATGATAAATGGTATAAGTTCAACCGTGAAGTCAGTGTAATGGTATTTAATATTATCAATATGAAAAAATTGCATTGGAACTACCCCCAACTCCTCATTTAGTTCTCTAACCAAGGCCTCTTCAGGTAACTCTCTATCTTGGAGTTTGCCTCCTGGAAATTCCCAATGATCATTGTAGATGTTTTTCTTTTCTCTATTGCTTACAAGAATTTGATCATTAGAGTTCTTTATTATTCCAATCGATACCTGCAACATGTTCTTTTATATAATAAATACTTAGAAAATTTTACTGAGGAATACCATGACATTTCTTATATTTTTTACCTGATCCACATGGGCATGGTTCATTTCTACCAACTTTTTTATCCTCTCTAATAAAAGTCGACTTCATGGGTTCTTTTCGTCCTGAATCTGACTGGTTTGATGTTGCTTTAAAGACTGATGATTCTTGATGTTTTAATTCAACATCATCAAATTTTGGTAATTGTTCATTGACAGCAGCAGCATCTTCCTCGCCCTTAAACTTTGCTCTAGATAAAATACTAATCACATTAAACTTTAATTGATCCATCATGTATGCAAACATTTCAAAAGATTCTCTCTTATACTCCTGCTTGGGATTCTTCTGTGCGTAACCCCTTAAATGTATTCCTTGCCTTAAATGATCCATAGCAGCCAAATGCTCCCTCCAATAAAAATCCAACTGTTGGAGCATAACTGCTTTCTCAATTTCTCTCATTGGTCTTTCCCCAACTTCATGTTCTTTTGCACTATAATTTTTCTTAAACTCATCATGAATTATTTTCCAAATCTGATCAGATCCAATAGAATCATCTTGATTAATTATGGTTTCCAAATCTAGTGTAATCAAAAAATCATTAAAAATTGATTGAGACAATCCTTCAAGGTCCCATTCTTCTTCTTGAGAGTCTGTACTCACATATTGTATTGTTAATTCTTGGATAGACTCCTTACTGATACCAGAGATAATATCTTCAATAGTATCAGATGATAAAATATCATTTCTTAACTGATATATAACTGATCTTTGATCATTGGCAACATCATCATACTCGAGAAGATTTTTTCTAATATCAAAATTATGTGACTCAACCTTTCTTTGAGCTCTCTCTATTTGTTTTGTTAAAAGTTTACTCTCAATTGCTTCTCCTTCTTCCATACCCACTCTTGATAGCATGGTTTTGGTTCTTTCTGGATCACCAAATATTCTTAGTAGGTCATCCTCCATTGATAAATAAAATCTAGTTGAACCTGGATCGCCTTGTCTTCCTGATCGTCCCCTGAGCTGATTATCAATTCTTCTGGATTCATGTCTTTCTGTTCCAATGATATGTAGTCCTCCAGAATCAATTACTCGTCTATTTCTTTTTACCCATTGTTGCCTTAACTCTTCTGTTTTTTCTGCATCCACTTTCTTACCCGATAATTTTATCTCTGCCTCAAAATTACCCCCCAAAACTATATCCGTTCCTCTTCCAGCCATATTGGTAGCTATTGTTACAGCTCCAGGTTGGCCGGCTTGTGCAATAATAATTGATTCTTTTTTATGCTGTTTAGCATTTAACACTTCATGTTTTATATTCTCTTTTACAAGAAGGCTTGAAATNTACTCACTATTTTCAATTGAAGCTGTTCCAACTAAGATAGGCTGGCCACTTGATTTTCTTTCTTTTATATCTTTAATTATATTTTCAAATTTTCCCTTTCTGTTGAGATAAACAAGATCTGATGAATCGTCTCTTACCATTTTTTCATGGGTAGGTATNACCACAACTTCCAATCCATAAATCTGTTGAAANTCAAATGCCTCTGTATCAGCGGTACCTGTCATTCCTGATAGTTTTTCATACAGCCTAAAATAATTTTGAAAGGTAATGGATGCTACCGTTTGATTTTCTTCCTTGATACTCAGTCCTTCTTTCGCNTCAACAGCTTGATGCAGTCCATCTGACCACCTTCTTCCTGTCATGGTTCTGCCNGTGAATTCNTCGACTATAATCACTTCCCCATCTTTAACAATGTAATCAACATCTTTTTTAAATANTTTATGTGCTCTAATTGCAGCATTGATGTGATGCATTAGCTTAATATTTTTAGGGTCATACAGACTTTCACCTAAACTGAGAATTTTTAGTTCAATGAGTATATTCTCGATATTAGTATGTCCTTCTTCAGTTAAATAAACTTGTTTAGATTTCTCATCTATCGTGTAATCCATTGTTTCATCTTCACTGAGCGCGGGTTTTAGTTTATCAACAATTTGATTCATTCTAAGATACAAATCTGTACCTTGATCTGCTTGACCAGAAATAATCAATGGTGTTCTAGCTTCATCAATCAAAATAGAATCCACTTCATCCACAATAGCAAAGCCAAGCTGACCTTGAGCTTGGGATTGCTCATCATAAGATAAATTATCCCTCAAATAATCAAATCCAAATTCATTATTGGTTCCATAGGTAATATCACAATTGTAAGCTGCTCTTTTATCTGATTGTGTTTGTTCAGAATGAATAAATCCTACTGATAAGCCTAAGAATTCATAAATAGGTCTCATCCAATCAGAATCTCTTTCTGCTAAATATTCATTAACAGTAACAATATGAACTCCCGTACCTGTGAGTGCATTAAGATATGCAGGCAAGGTTGAGACTAAGGTTTTTCCCTCTCCTGTTTTCATTTCAGAGATCTTTCCATTATGCAGAACTAAACCACCAATTAGCTGAACATCATAATGTCTAAGTCCAATTGTCCTCTGAGATGCCTCTCTGACCATCGCAAAAGCTTCCGGAAGAATTTCATCTAAATTCTTATTTTTATTATATTTTATTTTAAGTTGATCAGATTTATTTCTTAAATCTTCATCGCTAAGATTTTTTAGAGATTCTTCTAGAGCATTAATGTTATCTATCGTCTTAGAATACTGACTTAGCAGTCTCTCATTGCTACTGCCAAATACCTTTTTAAAAATGTTACTGAAGCTAATACTCATAAAATTAGATTAATATTTTAGATGCCTTTATCATTCAATTCTTTTATAGATTTATTAAGAACGCTATTATACCTAGATAGAACAAAATTTAATTACCTTAGTTATTAGAATTCGTAATAGTAATGAAACATATCTCAGAAATAATCGGAAAAGGATTTAAAAAAATTGATAATTTTTCTGATGTTCTTAAAGATAAGACACTCCTTACTAAGTATTTACAGAAAAATATTAACACCTATGGTCAGTATATAGTTGCTGCTTATTTGAATGAGAGAAATACTTTAATTATAGAAACTCAAAGCAATGAAATATCAGCAAGACTTAGATATGAAGATAGCAATATAAAGAAAATATGTAGCAATCTAGATATCAATCCTAAAAAAATAAAATTCAGGACATACACTAATTAAATTTTACCTAAAGCCGCTGTCCAATATGAAATTGGAATGTCTTTAATTTCTGATTCATCTATTTCTTCCCAAGCTGATTTATCTGAATATAATTTCATTATTAATTGGTTATTAAGATCATGTCCCGATTTAAATCCATTAAATTCTCCTACCAAGATATGCCCCATCAAATAAAGTCACCAACAACATCTAAAATCTTATGCCTTACTAATTCATCATCAAATCTCAGTCCATCCTGATTTAATATCCTATACTCATCAAGCACTATGGCATTATCTAGACTGCCACCCAAAGCTAAGTTTTTAGATCGCAATGTTTCTATTTCTTTTAAAAACCCAAAAGTTCTAGCACGACTAATCTCTCTTAAGAAAGTCAAAGTAGAAAAATCTAGACTCAATCGAGTAATATTATTTTTTATCATTGGGTGGTCAAATTCGATCTCAAATGAAATTCGATACCCATCATATGGTTTAAACTCAGCAAATTTCTCCCCATCCTCAACACGTACATTTTTCTTGATACGAAGAAACTTTTTAGGAGAATCTTGCTCTTTGATGCCAGCTGATTCAATTAATAATATAAATGAAATACAACTTCCATCCATTATAGGTATCTCAGGTCCCTTTAGATCCACATAGACATTGTCTATACCTAATCCGGAAAAAGCAGCTAAAAGATGTTCAACTGTCATCACAGAAGCACTATTTTTAGTAATGGTCGTACCAAGCACCGTATCAGAAACAAACTCTGCTTTGGCTTCAATTTCTTGAATTGGTTCTAAGTCAACTCGCCTAAAAACAATACCTATGTTTTCATTTGCAGGACGAAGAGTCATATTAACCTTCTTACCTGAGTGTAACCCTACACCAGATGCAGAAATACTTTTCCCTATAGTTCGTTGCTGAAGCATTTAAATAAATCCTTTTAAATCATATAAATAAAGCAATTCAAGATACCATAAAGAAGCTGCTACAAACATATTTATACTGTTAATTTTATAAATTTGAATCAAACCATGATTTAACTTTCTCAAAAAAAGATTGAGATATTTTTTGTTGTTCGAGACTAAGGGGGTTAATTTTATATTTATTCAATGCATAGAGTAATAAACCCGCTCCTGTTGAATGTATTGGACTATCTATAGTTTCAAAGGCCCCACTCATTGGTCTCGGAGAGCCAATTCTCACATCTGATTGAAATATTTCCTCAGCTATCTTTGTGCATCCGTCTAACTGAGAAGTACCGCCTGTTAAAACAACTCCTGCTCTTAAACTCCCAAAATTTATTTTTCCTATTTCAGCTAGGATGACTTCGAATAACTCATTATATCTTTGTTCAACTACCTTGGCCAAAACCATTAAATCAGTTCTTCTTGGTGGTCTATCGCCCAGACTAGGTATTTCTATCATTTTTAGTTCATCTAACATCTCAGGTGTGCATGCATATTTTAATTTTAATTCTTCAGCCTCATCTTGTGGCGTTCTTAGCTCATGTGCAATGTCTTTGGTCACATGATCACCACCAATAGGGATCACTCTCGTAGTAATTATTTGCCCGTCCTTAAAAACAGCAATATCAGATGTTCCACCTCCAATATCAACCAAGCAAACCCCTAGATCTTTTTCATCATGCGATAAAACTGAAAGACTAGAAGCCAGAGGCTCTAAAACAATTTCCTGTACTTCTAGGTTACAACGTTCTAAGGATTTAATAATATTTTCCTCAGCACTCTTTGAGACAGTTACAATATGAACATCAGCTTCTAATCTAACACCAGACATACCTATTGGGTCACTAATCCCATCTTGGCCATCAATGATAAAGTCCTTAGGCAGAACGTGAAGTATGTGTTCTTCATCTGGAATCTTCATGGCTTTAGATGCATCTATTGCCCCATCAATATCACTCTGAGATACCTCTCCTTTATTGATTCTGACAAAACCATGTCCATCATAGCTTCTAACATGGTTCCCAGCTATGCCAGCAAAAACAGTATTAATCTCGCAACCAGCTAATTCCTCTGCTTGCCTTATAGCGCTTTGTATTGAATCAACAGTCGCTTCAAGATTAATTACAACTCCTTTTTTTAATCCTACTGATTTTTCTATACCCACCCCGATAATCTTTAGTTGATCTTCTTCATTAATTTCTGCTATCAGAACAACTATTTTTGATGTTCCAATATCAACTGCTGCAATAATCTCATTTGTTTTATATTTAGACATTCTTATTATTTAATCTTATTATTTTCTCTTCAATGCAAAGCCTTCAGTGTACCTAAAATCAATATATGATATTTGATCATAATTATCTAAAAGAGATTCATCCCAAACTAATAAAAATCGATCAAATCTTTGACTTAGCTCACTTTTCCCTAATTTTATCTTAATTTTAGGTCTTATAGTGAAAGACCATGATCCAAGGACACTAAACTCCATTGACTCCAATATTAACCCTCTTCCATTAAGCTCGTCATTAAAAATGATATAATTCTCATAAACATTTTTATTTGTGCCTTCAGGACCATAAAATTTTATTAAATTTGAAGGAATAGTTCGTTTATCTACATTAAAGACTTCGCCTGATGAGTTTAATACTGACTGATTATTCCATAGTCCGATAACATCATCTTCAATAATGGTAACCTCAATTTTATCTGGCCACTTCTTTACAACTGTTGCTGATTGAACCCAGCTGACTGATTCTATTGTTAGCTTTAATTCATTAATATTAAAATTTAAATAGCCTTGTCCAGTGATATTAGAGATATTATTCTGAATCACTTTCTTTGATACACGTTTAAAATCACCATTCAAATCAATGGTCTCTATTGGTCTATTAAGAACAAAATAAGTGGCCACTAATAATGATATAGCAGTAATACTTAATAGAATTTTAATTGGTTTTATTTTTTTAGAGGTATTTTTTTTCTTTGAAAAGTAATACTTTCTAACTCTTTTATTTTTCCTCTTATTATTTCTTAATAAATTCACTTTAATCAGTGCTAGTTCTTAAAATCTCTAAGCATAAATTATTAAAATTAATACCTATTTCTTTTGCCGCCATTGGAACTAAGCTATGTGAAGTCATGCCTGGAACAGTATTGAGTTCAAGAAAAACAGGTTGATTATCATCATTAATAAAAAAATCCAATCGACCCCAACTATTGATATTAAATAAATTGAAAACATCTGAACAAGTTTCTTTAACTTTACTTTCTACACTTTGATCTAATTCGCTTGGGCATATATATGTAGTATCTTCGCTAAAATATTTAGCTTCATAATTATAAAATTCTTCATTATTAGCATTAATTTTTACCAATGGTAATACCTCACCATTTAATAATCCTGCTGTGTATTCAGAACCTTTAAAATATTTCTCTGCAATAATCCAATCATTAAATTGCAAAAGCTCTTTCAATTTTTCTTTAAAATCTTTCTTTTCTTTAATAATAAAAACTCCGATGCTAGAGCCTTGAGAACATGGCTTCATAACAAAAGGTGTCTCTAATCTACTTTCAATAAACTCATAGTCTTTTTTATCATCTATAAGAACAAAATCAGGAGTTTGGAAGCGATTCGAAATAAGAATATTTTTTGAAAATAGCTTATTCATAGTCATTGAGCAACTTAAAGTATTAGCCCCCGTATATTTGATACCCAATAAATTAAGTATGCTTTGTATTTTTCCATCTTCTCCATCAGACCCATGGAGAGCAATCCAAGCAGATTTAAAATCATCTTGAACCAATTGATCAATAAACCCATCCCTAGTATCAATTAGATGTGAATCAACAGTGCAATTAAGTAATGCTTCATGAACTGCTTTACCAGTAATTAGAGAAATATCTCTTTCTGAAGAATGACCTCCATAAAGAACGGCTACTTTACCAAATTTATCTTCATTTTCTTCTTTTAAGCCCATTATCTAATGCTCTCCTAGGATTCGAACTTCGGTTTCTAAGTCTATATTATGTTTCTTTCTAACAGCCTTTTGAACATACTTAATTAAATCTTCTATATTTTTTGATGTGGCACCCCCTTCATTCACGATGAAATTTGCATGCTTCGTTGATATTGAACAGCCACCAATTTTATGTCCCTTAAGGCCAGCTCTTTCTATCAGATCCCCAGCATGTTCTTTTTTAGGATTCTTAAAAACTGAGCCACAAGTATCTTCGCTTAGAGGTTGTCTTTTAAGCCTCTGATCTCGATAATCTTTCAATTCAGATTTAGTGGTTATTCCAGATTCAGAAAATTGCATTAGGCAAGATAAAAACCAGAGAGGAAAGGGAAATTTAACATCTCTATAGGAAAATTTGAAATCCTTTGGATTTAAGTTATGTATAGTTCCAGTTTGGTCAATAACCTCTAGAGATTCCACAAAATCCCAAGTTTCATGACCAAAAGAGCCTGCATTCATTACTAGAGCCCCTCCGATTGATCCTGGAATTCCAGAGAAGAATGCTGCTGGACCTAATTTATTCTTCTCAGCAAATAATGCTAAATCCATACATGAAGCTCCTGCTTCCACTCTGCAAGAATTTTCAGCTTCCATCTTTATATTATTTAGAGATTTCTTANTGGAAATAACAGAACCTCTAATACCTCCATCTCTAAATAAAACATTAGTTCCATTACCTAACCATGTAATAGGCTTATCATGGTTTGATTTCAAGAATTGTGATAACTCATCACGATTATTAGGTATGAAAAAGGTATCAGCCGGTCCTCCTACTTTCCATGATGTGTGTTTAGATAATGGTTCATTAAAAAGAGACCGGTCTTTGATTTTTTTAGTAATTTCACTCACATATAACCCTTGATATTCTTTAAAGGGAGTTGTTCTATCTTTTTATAGCAAAATTGAGCTATATTCTTGGTGGCATTAACAAAAGTCTCATCAAACGTTGCTTCTGACATTTCACTAAGAATACCTTCCTGTAAAAAAATCTTCTTTATTGCTTTTACTAGAATATCTAACTTTAAATCTTTATCTAAAATAACTTCAGCTCCTCCTTTTTTTGCAATAAATTGTGCATTAAACCATTGATGGTTATCTGTTGCATGAGGATATGGNATTAAAATTGAAGGCATACCTGTTGCTGAAAGTTCTGCAACTGTCATAGCCCCTGACCTTCCTATGACCAAATCAGCCCATTCATAGGCTTCAGCCATATCCTTAATGAAAGGGAATACTTTTATACATAATTCATTCTCTTTATACATTTGACATATTTCCTCATAATCAAGTTCACCTGTTTGATGCATGACTTCAATATTCATCTCTTTGGAGAGCTGTTTTATTACTTCTGGGATTGCATAATTAACTGAGCGAGCACCTTGACTCCCTCCTAAAACCAAGATTCTAGGACTTTTTGAATATTCTTTAAATGATCTGACCTTTCGATTGATATTGAGGATCTCATTCCTTACTGGATTACCAAGAAAGACATGGTCATCGGTCGAAAGTAGAAAAAAAGTAGTCTTCCAGTCAAACGCTCCTTCTAAACCTTCAATGATACCTCTTGCTGTACTCACTGCAATCACTCTGTTTGCTCTGCCAGCCTTCGCATTCTGCTCGTGAATAGCTATATAAGGCTCATTAATATCTTCAGGCATAAATATACCATCACCATTATCATCTATTGTCGCACATAACTTTCCCGATTGAAGAACATCGAAAGAGGCATAACCGCCCATTCCTAAAATTAATTGTGGTGTGAATTCTTTAACAAATTTGGCAATCCCCTTATCATCATCAAGAGATAAGAGAGAAAATCCCATGGCAGATAGAAATTTCGAGAAAGTTGATTGATCCTTAAGTTTGCTTTCAAAAAAAATGTTCTCAATATCATGGTCCTCAAATATTTTCTTTTCGAGGTCATTACCAGTAGCGACAATTACTGTTTTATGTCCATCAGATTTAAACTTTTTCGCAAGGGCTATTGCTGGGAAAACATGCCCCCCTGTTCCTCCAGCGGCAATGATTATTTTATACTTTTTCTTTTCAGGCATTAATTTTTTTATTTATTTTCTCTCTAGGGATTTCACATCCAATTCTCAATACAATTGCTAGGGTTATCAATGTCATTATCATACTACTGCTACCATAACTAATGAGGGGTAATATTAGGCCTTTAGTTGGTAATAAACCCATGTTTACACCTAAATTAATAATCACCTGAATTGAAATCCATATTCCTATTGAAAAACAAAGATAGCCTTGAAATAGTCTTTCTATAGATATTGCTTTAAAGGCTATCAAAAAAACTCTAGAAATTAATAAAGAATAGAAAAATAAAAACAGTATTGTTCCCATTAAACCTAATTCTTCAGCAATAATTGCAAAAATAAAATCAGTATGGGCTTCAGGCAGATAAAAAAGTTTCTGAACTCCTTCTCCTAATCCAACTCCAAAAAAACCACCTGATCCAATCGCAATAAGTGAATTAACTAGTTGATAACCACCCTTATCAGCCATTGACCATGGATCCATAAAAGAAGCTACTCTTGCTAATTTATAAGGAGAAAAATAAACTAATGCTGAGAATAATAAAGCTAAAACTATTATCAATAAAAAGAAATATCTTAGCTTAAACCCAGCAAGAAAAAAGAGAGCTGCAGTTACAGTTAATAGCACCACTGTCGATCCAAAATCTGGTTGTAAAAGAAGTAAAATGCAAGCTGGTAGTATAAAAATCATGGGTTTTAGAAGACTTAGAAAGCCTTCCCTAAGTTCTTTTTGTTGACGATAACAATAACCAGAAATATAAATTAAAAATAATAATCTAGCTGGATCAACCACCTGAATATTAGGTCCAACACCTAAATTAATCCATCTAGTAGCTCCATTTCTATTTATACCTATCTCTGGAATATAAACCATTGATAATAATAGTATTGCAATAATAGGTAGTATGATTCCAAATTTCTCTAAAATTTGGCTAGGAATATAAAAAATAATCAGTCCAGATATCAAACCCATTACTATTGCAAATGATTGCTTAAATACATAGCCATATGGATCACCTAGATCTCTATCAGCGATTGGCATTGAAGCTGATGCAAGCATCATGATCCCTGCAAATAATAAAAAGACAATTGCAATTAAGAAAAGCTTATCAACACCTTCCCAAAGTTCATGTTGTTTTATATTAGGCTTCAAGTTTTTCCAAATAAATATTTGATTACTTCTATCTAATTTTCAAGCTTGATAATGCTATTAAAACTAAAAAGACTGTAATGATCCAAAAGCGGACAATGACTTTAGGCTCAGCCCAACCCTTCAGCTCAAAATGATGATGAATTGGAGCCATATTGAATATTCTCTTACCCCTTAACTTGAATGATCCAACTTGAAGAATGACTGAAAGAGTCTCAATAATAAAAACACCACCCATAATTGCTAGGACTAACTCTTGCTTCACAATNACTGCAATCAGCCCTAAAGCAGCTCCTAACGAGAGAGCTCCGACATCGCCCATAAAAACTTCAGCTGGATAAGTATTAAACCAAAGAAAGCCTAAGCCAGAACCCGCAATAGCACAGCAAATAACAAATACTTCACCCGAATCATTCAAAAAAGGTAAATCTAGATAATTAGCAAAATTAATATTGCCAGTAACGTAAGCAAATACTCCTAGTGCAATTGCTATCATTGCAACTGGCATGATTGCTAAACCATCAAGACCATCGGTCAAATTAACTGCATTGCTTGCACCCACAATCACAAAAACAATAAAGGGGAAAAATAATACACCTAGATCTATATTAAAATTATTAGTAAAAGGGATAAGCAATTCTGTATTGATTTCAGTCCCACTATAAAAATTTAAAAAATATACCGATAAAGATGCAATTAAAATCTGAAGAGAAATCTTAACAGAAGCTTTCATGCCATTAGGATTACCTTTAAGTTTAGAGAAATCATCTATGAAACCTATCAATCCAAACAGTAAAGTGGATATTAATATATTGAGAATATATGGATTGCTTAAATCACTCCATATCAATGTACTCACTGTTATAGATAATAATATGATTAAACCACCCATAGTCGGTGTTCCTGATTTTAATGAATGTGTTTCTGGCCCATCTGATCTTATATTCTCACCAATTTCATTATTACTAAGTGATCTAATTAATATTGGCCCAAAGACAAATGAAATTATTAAGGCTGACAAAGCACTTAAGATCCCCCTAGTAGTGATATAAGTGAAAGCATTAAAAGCTGAAAAAAAATCAGTTAACTGTTCTGAAAAAAATAAAAACAATTCTTATCCTTTGTGGTAATTCTATACTTTATTATTCTATATGAATGATTAATGTTTAGTTCTTAATTATTGACCTTATCAGGTGCAATACCTAATATCCTTAGTGAGGCAGATGCAATAGATGAAAATATAGGAGCAGCAACTTGTCCTCCGTAATACTGATCGCCACCGGGTTCATTGACTATAACTGCTGTTACAATTCTAGGTTCACTAATGGGTGCAATTCCAACAAATATTCCATTATGAGACTCTCTTGAATAACCTGAAGAATAAATTTGAACCGTTCCAGTTTTGCCTCCAATTCTATAGCCATTAACCTTAGCTCTTCTGACTCCATTTTCGACTACCTGCTCTAGCATAAGTAATAATTCTTTAGCTGTTTCTTCAGAAAAAACTCTTTCTGAAACAGGTTCTCCCTCTAGCCTTTCAATGCTTACATGGTTCTTGATTCCCTTGTTAGCTATGACAGAATAAATACTCGCTAATTGCAATAAAGTTACATCCACTCCATATCCATATGAAAGAGATGCACGTCTAATGTCTCTCCAACGATCATAGTTATCGTCAAGGGTGCCTGAGGCCTCACCAGGAAAACCTGAAGCTGTAACTCTCCCTATACCTAGTTTATTGAGCATTTGAGAAAATAATTTACTTTCAGTTTGTAAAGACATTCTAGCTGTACCAGCATTACAAGAATTGACCAATATCTTTTCAGGTGTCACTTTTTGGCTTGAACAACGATTATCTTCACCGATCAATTTTTTTCCAATATAAAATGGAGTCGTGTCTATTGTGTCTTTAGAACTGAATACTTTATTCTCAATACCGGTAGCTACTATCAAAGGTTTGAATGTTGAGCCTGGCTCAAATTGATCGGTAACCACTCTATTTTTAAAGTATTTTGCTTGCCTTAAACTTCGATTATTAGGATCAGCTGAAGGTTGATTAACCATAGCTAGAATCTCTCCTGTTCTAATGTCCATAACAATTGCTGAAGCAGCTTTAGCTTTATATTTCTTTAATCCATTGCTAAGTGCCTTATGAGNAATAAATTGGATACGCAGATCAATACTAGTATAAATATCATTTCCATCCCTAGCAGCTTGAAGGAATTCTAAATCTCCAACTATATTTTGTTTTCTATCCTTGAGTACTTTCTTGATACCATCTTTACCTACCAAGTAATCATTCAACATTAACTCCAACCCTTCCTGTCCTTTATCATTAAGATCCGTGAAGCCTAAAAACTGACCTGTTACTTCACCAGATGGATTAAAGCGCTTATAACTTTTCTCAAGATAAAGATAATTTCTCCATTTATTTGAACGAATTTGCTCAATTTGATTATCAGTTATTTCTTTTTTAATGATCAAATGTCTTCGGTTAGATCTCTTTTTAATAGCGCTATCAATAGCTTTTACATTCATCGAAAGAATATTGCTTAGTAACTGAATTTNCTGATTGTATGTCTTAGATTCAATGAATTTCTTTGGATCCACTACAACATTGTAAATGGGTGTACTGACTGCTAATAGAGTAGATCTACGATCAAAAATATTACCTCTATTCGAAGCAATTCTTTCAAGTCTAATATGTCTTTTTTCTCCTTCAGTATTCAAATAATCTTTTTCAATATACTGAAGATAAAAAGACCTTGATAGTAACAAAACCAATGAAGCAATCAGGATTAAAGAAAGAAAAAGGAATCGATTCCTAATAAATTTATTTTTATTTTTTTGTTTCTTGGTCATTCAATATCATAATTTTTGCTAAGGATGGATCCAAAATAATCATCTTTGCTTTTACCTGAGCATCTTTTTCTAAAGATAAACCCGAAGAAGTTTCTGAAAGAGTAATCTGTATTTTTCTCCAATCAATCTCTAACTGAAGCTTATCTTGAACCAAGGATTGATATTTCTTGAAATACTCTCGTTTCTTAAAATGAATATCTATCTCAAATAATCCCGAAATAAATACCATAAGAAATACTAAGAAAGATCTTTTGTACCATTCACTTCTCATACTACCTAAATCCTCTCTGCTACTCGAAGTACTGCACTTCTTGATCTAGGGTTAAGTCTTATTTCAGATGCCGTTGGTTTTATTTTTTTAGCAATCACTTTAAGACTGCTAGTATCTTGAACATTAGGTAATCTTGATAAATTAGGATCAATTCTTGATTGATCTCTAAAAAAACGTTTTACTATTCTGTCCTCTAAGGAATGAAAACTTATAATACAAAGCCTTCCTTTTGGTTTTAATAGTTCCAGACTGTTTTCTAAAAATAATTCAAGCTCTCCTAATTCATTATTTATAAAAATCCTTATACCTTGAAATGTTTTTGTAGCTGGATGTTTTTTATTTTTATAAAAAGTATTTTTTTTCACCTCCATAATAATCTCACAAAGATTTTCTGTTGTTCGAATTAATTTTATCTTTCTTTTTTTTACTATCTCACTAGCAATTTTTCTAGAAGAACTTTCCTCGCCATATCTCCAAATAACATTAGCAATATCATTTTCTGAAGCTGTATTAATCCAATCCTTAGCTGAAATACCTTGTTTTTGGTCCATACGCATATCTAAGTTGCCTTTTCTCATAAAGCTAAACCCACGTTCTGCATTATCTAACTGATAGGATGACATTCCAAGATCCGCCATTATTCCATCAAATTGTAATTCCATATTCTTCTTCTTTAAAGCCTGACTGATTTGACTAAAGTTAGATTTAAGTATCTGAATATTAGGATTTCCAGAGAATTTTTTAGTTATATAGTTGATAGAATCTTGGTCTCTATCATTTGAAACTAAGATTCCTTCTTGATTGATAATGTCTAATATTCCAGAAGAATGACCTCCAAAACCAGCAGTTGCATCAAGAAAATTACCTGAATGATTTCTTACAAGATTCGTCAGAGATTCCTTTAATAAAACTGGCTGATGAATTAAATCAGGCATTGATAATTATCAAGAATTAAATTTTATAAAATAAATTAATCATCCTGTCTTTTTAGATAGTTTGGCACATCCAATATTTCTGATTCTACATCATGTATTGGACTCACTTCTTGATCCTGAAATAAATCTTGTGTCTCGATTAATGGTCTTCTTTGAGTTATAGGATTATCATAATTTCTAAAATTTGTTTCTTGATTCTCTAACCTTTCACCTAAACCTGTAGCAACAATAGTAACCCTAATAGAATCTGACATGGATTCGTCAACAGAAGTTCCAACTATAACTTTTGCTTCATCGGAAGCATAACTTCTCACAAAATTACCAATTTCATTAAATTCTGAAATCTCAAACGATGCATCTCCAAAAGTAACATTTAATAGTATGCCTTCAGCTCCCTCTAAATTAGCATCTTCAAGTAAAGGGCTATTAACGGCTTCCTCTATGGCTTTTTTAGCTCTATCAGGACCTTTTGCAATAGCTGATCCCATTATCCCTCTACCTTTATTAAGCATTACAGCTCTGACATCAGCAAAGTCCAAATTAATTTTACCTGGAATAGTAATCAGCTCAACTATCCCTTGGACTGAATTCAATAAAATATCATCCGCTGCTTCAAAAGCATTAATCATGCTTATCGTTTTTCCTAATTCTTGTAATTTATCATTTGGAACAATAATTAACGAATCTACATTTTTCTCCAACTCTTCTATACCACTTTCTGCATACTCAGATCTTAAGACTCCTTCAAAATAAAAAGGCTTCGTTACAACTGCTACGGTCAAAATATTCATTTCTTTAGCAATTTTAGCAATAACGGGACTTGCCCCTGTTCCGGTGCCCCCACCAAAACCTGCAGTAATGAAAAGCATATCAGCACCCTGAATAGCATTTTCTATATCTTTTTTACTTTCCTCAGCTGATATTCTTCCAACATTGGGGTCCATTCCAGCTCCCAATCCTTTTGTTGTCTCTATTCCAATTTGAATTTTTGTTTGGACATTGGATTTAGTTAAATCTTGAGCATCTGTATTTGCACAAAGAAAATCTACTCCTTGGATTCCATGATTAACCATATGAGATACTGCATTTCCTCCACTTCCCCCAACCCCTATGACTTTTATATTTGCCTTTTGGCTTTCTGTATCNACTAATTCAAAGGCAAATCCACTCATTTATACTCTCCGTTAAANTCTAAATTGATAAGTCATTAAATGCTTCAGGCAATTTAATTTCTTTTGTAGTTAGCCATTCATCTCTCAATGAACACCATTTTTTATAATTCCATAACTCAAACTTATTGCCTTGCCCTACAAACATAGCTTCTTTCTCTAAAGCAGCAAATTCTCTTAATTCTCTAGGGATCAAAACTCTTGAACTAGAGTCAATTTCTATTTCTGCTGCATGCCCTACGAGAAGTCTTTGCAGATTTCTAGAGTTCCTATCTAAAGAAGGCAATTCCATAATATTCTTTTCAATTTTTTCCCAATTCTTATAAGGGTAAAGTAATAGACAATTNTCTAGATCAATAGTACAAATTAATTTTTTTATTACTCTCTTTGTTAAGATCGCCTTATAGTTCGAAGGGATAGAAATTCTACCCTTGGAATCAAGATTTATTTTATTTAAGCCACGAAATATCATATTTATTAATAGGATCAAGATATATATCCCACTTTTTACCACTAAATAACACTATATGTCATTAGTTTATGATGTCAATTAAAAGATAGTAAAAAAAGACATTGATTGAGGAATGTGGAGTTAACCGATAAGCCGGGTTCTGTCTTGGACAATCATTCATCTAGGATACTTGTCACCAAGTACCTCTAGCAACCTACCCTGGAGTGATCACGGGAAATCATTACTCCTATATTTGGTCTTGCTCTCGATGGGGTTTGCAATGCCATAAATGTTACCATTTATGCGGTGCGCTCTTACCGCACCTTTTCACCCTTACTAAATTAAAGCGGTTTATTTTCTGATGCACTTTCCATAGGCTCACGCCTTCCAGGTATTACCTGGCATCGTACCCGTTAGAGCCCGGACTTTCCTCCCAATAAGAATTGGGCGATTGCCTAGTCAACTCCATCTGCGATTATTCAACACTGATAAACAAAATACAAGTTTCAAGATTTTAACTCTATAGCTCGTTTATAGATTTTATTTTTATTATAGCCNGTGGATATAGAACATATCTTCACTGCAACTTTAACTGAAACTATAGGCAATAATTCCTTAAGGATGCTATCAATTTTTTCAGTATTGGGTTCCTCGGTAGAGTCCTTACCATTCAAAATTATGGTAAACTCACCCTTTATTTTAGATGGATTATCCATTAAAAATAATCTAATCTCCTCGAGGTTATTCCCGATAAACTCCTCATGTAGTTTTGTTATTTCTTTACATAAAACTGCAATATGGCTTTTACCAAAAACTTTGATCATATCTTCAATTGAGGAACTTAATCGATGAACTGATTCATATAAAATAATTGANTCTTCTTTAGTNACTAATGTTTTGAGAGCATCGAGACGTTTATTTTTAGTCTTNGGTAAAAATCCATAGAAATAAAATCTATCGGTTGGAACACCTGAAGCTGTCAAGGCTGCGATCGCAGCTGAACAACCGGGTATAGGTATTACTCGTAATGATTCTTTTTTAGCTCTTTTAACTAACTGAAATCCTGGATCACTTATCAAGGGTGTTCCTGCATCAGANATAAGTGCAATATTCTTACCTTTTAATAAATGGCTTAAGACAATAGGAATTTTTTTTAACTCATTGTGTTCATTGAGTGACTCAAGATTAGCTTTGATTCCAAGATGATTTAATAATTTTCTAGCAACTCTTGTGTCTTCAGCAAGAATAAAGTCTACATCTTTAATGGTTTGAATTGCTCTTAATGTAATATCGTTCAGATTACCAATAGGAGTTGAGACTATAAATAATTCCCCTACCATTATGATATCTCAACGAAATAAAAAATAATTATAGTTGCATTTCCTCTTCATCTTCACTCAAGCTTTCTTTAAAAGTATCTCTTAAAAATACTCTTTCAGAATATTCCATTATACTTTTATGGTCATTGGATAATGATATTCCAAAATAATCTAACCTCCATAGTATGGGAGCTAAAACACAATCCACTATTGTAAAATCATCATTAAGAAAAAATTTATTAGCATCAAACATATCTGCTGATGAATTTAGTATTGACTTCAATTTTTTTCTTTCTGCATTTTCATTCCTTGAACCGATAGCAAGATCTAACTGAATAGCAGGCCCAACAATTTCTTTTTCAAGTGAAGCTAGGGCCAATCTAATTTTTGCTCTTTCTACAGGGCTAACAGGCATTAAAGGAGGATGAGGATATCTTTCATCTAGATATTCGATAATTACTGTTGAATCATATAACACTAATTCTCTATCGATTAATGTTGGTAATGTAGCGAAGGGATTCAATGCTATTAAATCTTCAGGAACTTTTGATCCATCAATATTATTGATTTCAGTTAATATTCCTTTTTCTGATAAAACAAATCTTACTTGATGCGAACGAATACAGGTATTACCTGAATACAAACCCATCATAGATCTTCTATTTGAGACATTTGTCATAATTAACCTCTTAAAACCATTTCAATAATAAACTATTTAACTTCTTTCCAGATATCTTTATACAACGCAAAACTAAGAATTAGAAAAATGAATAAAAAAGATATCACCCATATGCCTAAAGATTTCCTTTTTGCTTTGATTGGTTCGCCTGCATAATCCAAGGAAATTTACAATATCAAGAACGAATGAATCAAATTCTTTCTTATCCATTTCATCTTGAAGTACCCATAATACATTAGGCATACTTGTTGCATCTTTAACTTTATTATTTGCACCCGTAGGTGAGCTCTTGTCAGGATAAAAAGACCTAAGAAAGTTAAAGACATAAGTATTCGAATTCACTCTTGTGATCATGGATAAATCAGGAGGAGCCTTTCCAAACCATCGATNGCCNTCTTCNNCAAGCATATTCATAGAAATAACATCTTGAGGGGCTGCCCCTGTAAATATTAAATAGCTATTTAGTTGCTCTTCTGAGATGCCAATATCTTTAGCCATTTGATTATATCTGACATATTTTAGTGAATGGCATGCAGCACAATAATTAAAGAAGTTTCTAGCTCCTCTTTGTAAAGATTTTGAATCAGTAATATCATTTAAGGCTGGCAAATAATCATCAGATTTTTTCTCAACAGAAGANGCAGAATAAACAACACTAAATAGTGATAGAAAAAAAGACAACAGTATTACTTTATTAAAAATCTTCATTTTTTATAGACAACTCGATCTGGCACAGGCTTTGTTTTTTCTAAACGTGTGTAAAAAGGCATCAATAGAAAAAAAGAAAAATAAAGCACTGTAAATACTCTGGCTAAGATCAAATAAATACCTGAGGAAGGTTGCATGCCTAAATATCCGAGTGATACAAATGAAATAACAAAAATAGCTAGTGCTACTTTGTACTGCCAACCTCTATACCTTATAGATTTAACCTTACACTTATCCAACCACGGTAAAAAAACAAAACAAACAACCGCTGAAACTAGAGCTATAAACCCAAGTAATGGATCAGGGATGGATCTTAAGATCGCATAATAGGGAGTAAAGTACCAAGAAGGAACAATATGCTCAGGAGTTTTTAATGGATTTGCGGGTTCAAAATTATCAACCTCTAAGAATAAACCACCCATTTCTGGTGCAAAGAATACTGCCCCAAAGTAAAGGATTAAGAAAATTATAATCCAAACCAAATCTTTACTTGTATGAAATGGATGAAAAGCAACTCCATCGATAGGTTTACCTTGTGCGTCTTTATTGTCTTTAATTTCAATGCCATCAGGGTTATTTGATCCGATGTGATGCAATGCAACAATATGTGCAAAAACTAAACCAAGAATTGCTAAAGGCATTGCAATAACATGCAAGGCAAAGAAACGATTTAGAGTAATATCTGAAATATAATAATCGCCTCTAATCCATTCAACTAAAGTATCGCCTATGAAAGGAATGGTTCCAAATAAATTAACAATAACTTGAGCTGCCCAGTAGGACATATTTCCCCATGGTAAAATATATCCCAGAAAAGCTTCAGCCATTAAGCAAAAATAGAGCATCATACCTAGCAACCAAATCAACTCTCTAGGATTTTTATAAGAGCCATAAAGCATCCCTCTGAACATATGTAGATATAAAACTATAAAGAAAAAAGAAGCTCCAGTTGAATGCATATATCTCATAAGCCATCCATATTCAACTGAACGCATAATATACTCAACAGAATTAAAAGCCTCAGCTGCAGATGGCTTATAATTCATAGTTAGAAACAGNCCAGTTATCAACATCAAAACTAGAACTACAGTAGATAACACTCCAAAAATGTACCAAATATTAAAGTTCTTTGACGCATAATACTCTGTAGCATGCTCTCTTAAAACTTTTGAAAGAGGGAACCTTTCATCAACCCATTTAAGAATAGGGTTAGAAAAATATACTTCTTGTTTATTATCACTAGACATTTTCTTCCTCTTGATTCTCACCAATTATAAGAGTTGTCTCATTCTCATAGTGATGAGGAGGTATTCTTAGATTTGATGGAGCTGGAACACCAGAAAAGACTCTTCCTGAGAGATCGAATTTTGATCCATGACAGGGGCAGAAAAAACCACCCTCCCAATCAGGTCCCATGTCGGCTGGTGCAATTGCAAATTTTTCAATAGGCGCACATCCAAGATGTGTGCATACGCCTTCAACGACTAAATATTCTGGCTTAATAGACCTAAAAGTATTTTTTGCAAAGTTAGGTTGCACTGATAATTCTGAATTAGGATCTCTCAATTCATCAATAGAGGAGTCAATCTTATCGAGCATTTTTTCAGAACGATGTAGTATCCATACTGGCATACCTTTCCATATCACTTTAACAATCGATCCAGGTTCAATTTTCTCTATATTAATTTTTATTGCAGCCCCTAGCGCTTTTGCTCTTTTGCTTGGCTGGAAGGATAATACAAATGGTGTAAGAGCAAATATTCCACCAACAGCACCAGTAACACTAGTAGCTATTGATAAAAATTTTCTTCTACCTACTTTACTCATTAATCCCTCTTAATATTCAATAAGTGCATCTTCACCCCAATAAATTGTCGTCGCGATTATACATGAATATATAATTAATCAGGAGTCTAATCTAAGAACTTTCGCTCCTAATTGAAATAACTTTTGATCTATTTCTTCATAGCCCCTATCAATATGATAAATTCGATCAATAATTGTTTCCCCTTTTGCAGCTAAACCAGCCAATACAAGTGCGGCAGATGCTCTTAAATCAGTCGCCATTACAGGCGCTGCACTAAGATTTCTTACGCCTTTTATATAAGCTATATTTTTATCTAGATTAATATTGGCTCCCATTCTTTGCAGTTCTAAAACATGCATCAACCTATTCTCAAAAATAGTTTCTGTTATTTTCGAATCCCCCTCTGCGAGTACACTTAGAACCATTAATTGCGCCTGAACATCAGTTGGGACTCCTGGGTATGGATTAGTTATAAAATTAATAGGCTTAATATTTCCTTTTAAACTTATATCAATTTGATTTTCACTAAGTGAAATCTTTGCGCCAGCTCTTTTCAGTAAATCAATCACTGAATCCAAATGATCTATTTGCACTCTATTTACTCTCAAAGATCCTTTAGTAACACATGCCGCGATTAAAAAAGTAGCAGCCTCAATCCTATCTGGGATAACCTCATGATCAACCTCTCCAAGATGATCAACTCCTTCAATAGAAATAACTCTTGTTCCCAAACCATCAATATATGCACCCATAGATTGCAGGCACTCTCCTAAATTTATAATCTCAGGTTCAATAGCTGCATTTTCTATAGTTGTTTTCCCTTCAGCTAACGTTGCGGCCATCATTAGATTAGCAGTTCCTGTGACAGTAATGGGGTCCAAAGAGATTTTAGCTCCTTTAAGCTTATTTACTTTTGCATCTATATAGCCTTCATTAATTTTTATTTCAGCGCCCATCTTTCTCAAGCCATCTATGTGTAAATTTACTGGTCGAGCGCCAATAGCACAACCACCTGGAAGAGAGACACGGGCTTTTCCATACTTAGCAAGTAAGGGGCCTAGCACTAATATTGATGCTCTCATTGTTTTAACTAAATGATAGGGAGCAATGCAATTATTCAAATTATTTGCCTCTATTTTTAAACAACAATCTCCTTGATTTGTAAAAGAGGCACCCATTGTTTTCAGCAACTCAATCATTGTAGAAACATCATGTAATTTTGGNATATTACTAATTCTTAGACAGCCAGAGGATAAGATACTGGATGCTATTATTGGTAATGCTGCATTCTTGGATCCAGAAATATTAATCTCACCAGATAAGGATCTTCCACCTTTTATTTTTAATTTTTGCAAAAAAATCTACCTACATTATTTTTAGAAAAATAATTTTAATCACTTTCTTCTTTGGTCAAAGCTTTAATTGATAANGCATGTATTTCAGAGTCCATTTTGCTTCCTAAACTCTGATAAATCATTTGATGTCGTTGTATAAGAGTCTTAGCTATAAATAAGTCAGAAATTATAATAGCCTCAAAGTGAACATTATCATCGCTATTTACAATAACTTCAGCGCCTATGATAGATTTTTGTATTAAATTCTTAATTTCTTCAATATTCATTTTATATCCTTAATTTTATTTTAAGATAAACTGTCTATATATTTAAAACAGTAATTATATAGAGATAACAATTCAAAATATTAAAACTTTGCAAGAAAAAAAAGAAAATTTTAGTTTTATAGAAATAGGAAAAAGAGTTCTTGATATTGAATCCGAAGCAATAAGTGAGCTTAAAAACTATCTTGATAAAGACTTTGAGTCTGCCTGCAATGCATGCATTCAGTGCAAAGGCAAAATAATTGTTATGGGTGTAGGTAAATCTGGTCATATTGCAGATAAAATTGCTGCAACCTTTGCTAGTACAGGCACTCCTTCATTTTTTGTCAGCCCCAGTGAAGCGCTTCATGGTGACCTTGGAATGATAGATGAAAACGACATTATCATAGCTCTATCTAATTCTGGAGAATCTCAAGAAATCATAGAACTTCTACCAGTCCTAAAAAAAATGAAGATCCCAATTATTTCTCTTACTGGAAATAAAGAATCTAAGTTAGCAAAAGCCTCTGCTAGCCATATAAATGTTTCAGTTAAAGAAGAAGCATGCCCTATGAATTTAGCTCCTACAGCAAGCACAACAGCAGCTCTAGCAATGGGTGATGCAATTGCGGTAGCTTTATTAGAAAGAAAAGGTTTCTCAGAAGAAGATTTTGCTAAATCTCATCCTGGAGGAACTTTAGGTAAAAAACTACTACTTTCAGTAAAAGATATTATGCATATAGGAGATGAAATTCCTTATGTTTATGAGAGTGATAAACTATCTATTGGGTTGATAGAAATGTCTCAAAAAGCACTAGGTATGACAGCTGTCGTTAATGATAAAAATGAATTAACTGGAATTTTTACTGATGGTGACCTAAGAAGAACTTTAGAAAAGAAAGTAGACATAGAAAATACACTAATGCATCAAGTTATGAATAAAAAACCTTTGGTAATTTCTCCTAATCAATTGGCTACTAATGCTGTAGAGATTTTACAAGATAAGAAAGTAACCTCATTAATTGTTGCAAAAAACAATAAAATAGTTGGAGCCCTGAATATACATGACCTATTCAGAGCTGGATTAATGTAATGATTATATAAAATTGAAAACTTTCTTCATAAATTTCATTATCTTATCTGTATTAGCGGCTGTTTCTACTTTACTCTATTTATTTTCTCCCAATGAAAATACTGAAGAAGAAAATCAAGTAACAAAAGAAGTCGAATTTATAGTAAAAAATGCAGAACTTTTGGGTAGCAGTGAAAATGGAAATTTTTCATATAAAATATTCTCAAAAAAAGCTAAAGCGAATGATTTAAATAATCAAATTTTTCTTGAGCAAGTTAAACTTACATATACTGATGAAGATGTTAATTGGATTGTCACATCAGATAGAGGTCAAATTATTTCTGATATGAATATATTATCACTCTCTGGAAATGTTTTAATAAGAAATAATACTGAAAATAATAATTCAAAGATTTCAACTGATTATCTTGAGATTAACCCTAATACATTTACAGTTGCTACCAATAGAAAGGTTATTATAGAAATCAATAATAATATAATAGAAGCTAAAGGTTTGAGTGCTCAGCTGAAAGATAATAAGTTAAAATTTAGCTCAAATATTAATGTTAATATCCAAAATTAAAACACTGAGTAGTAAATTTTGAGTATTTTAATTGCAGAAGAATTAGAAAAATCCTACAGCTCCAGAAAAGTTGTAAAAAATCTCAGCTTTAATATAAAAAGTGGAGAGATTATTGGATTACTTGGACCAAATGGTGCAGGAAAAACTACAGCATTTTATATGGTAGTAGGCTTAGTTAAGCCAGAATTAGGGAAAATAATATTAGATGAATATAATCTCACCAACTTACCAATTCATGAGAGAGCAAGAAAAGGCTTAGGNTACCTCCCTCAAGAAGCATCAGTATTTAGAAAACTGTCTGTGGAAGATAATATTCTTGCTGTACTGCAAACCAGAAAAGAGTTAAATANATCGGGAATGGAGAATTTACTTAATCAGCTNTTAGATCAACTTAATCTAAATGATATTAGAGGCACAGATGGAATCAGTTTATCTGGTGGAGAAAGAAGAAGAGTTGAAATTGCAAGAACTCTAGCTATGGAGCCTAAATTTATACTCCTTGATGAACCTTTTGCTGGTGTTGACCCAATATCAGTAATTGATATACAAAGAATTATAAAAAATCTATCCAATGATGGTATTGGGATTTTAATAACTGATCATAATGTCAGAGAGACACTAAAAATATGTAATAGAGGATATATTGTGAATGATGGATCTTTAATTGCATCAGGCAGTCCTGAACAAATCTTATCCAACTCAGAAGTGAAAAAAGTTTATTTAGGTGAAAACTTCATATTGTAAAATTATATTCCTGTGTTAAAAAAGATGGATTATTTTTATTGACTGAAACAATGAGAGGTGTCTCAATTCCCTTCTTCCTAAAAAANATTGGTATTGATCCAGCTCTTGCAGGTGGTGTCATGATGACAACATTAACCGATGTACTTGNTTTTATTACTTTCCTAGGGTTAGNAACTCTATTTTTACCATATATAATTTAAGACTCATTCACCTGTGTCAAATCTAGTATCTCATTTTTAAGAGTCAATCCATCCTCATAACCTAACTCTATTAATGATTTAGTAAATAAAGACTCAAATAATAAAAAACTAACTAAATCAGAATTTCTATTATTCTTAACACCGAGCCCTCTCAAGATTAACCTAATAGATAAAGGCATCTGATGATAGTGATTTTGTGCTATTTCATTGATGCTTTTTGATGGTGAAATCACTAAATAATCAATCTTTTTCATTTTCTTATTATTAGTTTTTACACTTGAATCATTATTCTCTACAATTTGATTGATCCTATCTAATCGCTCTAAATCAGAATAAAGACCATCAGAAAATAATGCGTCAAGCATATAGCCACCAATTTCGGCAATCGAAGGATGTATGGGTTGCTTATGTTTAGGTTTTATATCTCGATGACTTTCATTTGTTGTGATAATTAAAAGCTTATTTGCACCCAATCTAATTGCTGGTGACAATGGAGTTGCTTGCCTCATTGCACCATCACCAAAATATTGATGCTCTATTATTTTTGCTGGAAAAATAAGAGGTAATGCCACACTTGCCATAAGATGTGAAATATTAATAACTGCATTCTTTCCTTCACGATGAAATTTCTTCCATATCAGATTTGAATTATTAGATTGAACAAATGTTGAAGTGCTCCTTCTGCTATAGCTTGCACAAGTCACTGCAATGGCTTCAATGTTTTTTTTATCTATATTCAATTGAATCCCTTCAAAATCGAGGGTTTCCTTAAGCATTTTCTCTAATGGATCATTATTGAGAAGTGATTTAGGATTTTTAACTAAAATACCTGCAGTAATTAAAGTTAATAGCCAATGAAGACTATTTAAAAATAAACTCATAGGATTTGTTTTATAGATCCTGTCGGAGCTAAAACTACCCCAAATATCATTTAGCTTTATCACCCCATTATTAAAAGAGTCTGATTCAGCTGCTAATAATGCAGCATTAATAGCCCCAACTGAGGTTCCGCTCATTATTGGAAAAGGATTTTTACTGGAATCAGGTAAAATTTCACTAATGGCTTTTAATACTCCTACCTGATAAGCACCTCTTGCTCCTCCTCCAGGCAAAACCAATCCCAATTTATTTTCGAATATATTATCCATAATTAATAACTAAAGTTGTAAACTGTTAAATCTTTATTAATAAATTAGTTTATGTTTTTTTTAAGGTGAAACCAATGATTCAAAAAATAAAATTCTTTCTTATTATTCCAATATTTTTATTGGCCTTCTCATTCACAAACCAGTCTCAGGCCAATGATGAGATAAATATAGGTCAAGTGGCTCCAAATTTTAATTTACAAGACCAAAATGGAAAATGGCATACACTCAAAGATTACAGAGGTCAGTGGGTTGTTTTATTCTTCTACCCAAAAGATGATACACCTGGTTGTACCACAGAGGCGTGCAGTTTTAGNGACAACATTTTTGAATTCAAGGGATTGGATACCCAAATATTAGGTGTAAGCCTTGATGATGTTAGCTCTCATAAAGAATTTAGTGAGAAATATAGTTTGCCTTATCCCATTCTTGCAGATGTAACAAAAGAATGTGCTGAAGAATATGGAGTTATGGGAACTTTCATGATGATGACTATAGCTAAAAGAGAATCTTTTATCATTGATCCTGAGGGAACAGTGGTTAAGCATTATAAAAATGTAAATCCTGACTCACATACTCAAGAAGTCATTGATGAATTAAAAAGCCTACAAAGCTAATCTGATACTAATGTAGCCTTTGAATCAATCATCTCACTGATTGTTTTTTTATCTATACCGGCTTCTTCAAGAATATCTAGACTGTGTTCTCCTAGTTTAGGAGCATGTTTCCTTATGCTAGCGGGTGTTTTCGAAAATCGAGCAGGAAAACCTGGCATTTTGAGTTTTCCTTCGCTTGGATGCTCTACTTCTTTCCAGAAACCTACTGCATCTAAATGAGGATCAGTAAAAAGATCATCGAGTGAATTAACTTCAATTGCAGGTACTTTTGTTTCTTCTAGGATATCAAGCCATTCCTTAGTGGTTTTAGTTGCCAGAATCTTCCCTGTCTCAGAATATGTATCATCAATATTAGTTACTCTGGATGAAAGATCCTTAAAACGCTCATCATCAATCAAATCATGCCTGTCTGCCTTTTCACAAAATATTTTCCAATGATTATTCATATAAGGTAAAACAGAAATATATCCATCTTTAGTTTTGTATGGCTTTCTATGATGAGACATTAACCTTGTATAGCCTGCCTTAGCTAGAGGTGGTTCAAAAACCTCGCCCCAAAGATGCTCCGCCATAGTAAAGTTAACCATAGTTTCAAACATAGGAACTTCAATTTCTTGCCCTTCACCTGTTCTTTCTTTGTAGAAAAGTGCTGCTAAAATAGAATAGACAACAGTAATAGCAGTTGTTTTATCTGCAATAACTGTTGGCAAGTATTTAGGTTCGCCCAGTACCAGTTCATTCAGACTTGCAATGCCACTGGCTCCTTGTATTGAATCATCCAAAGCACCTTTCTTACCATAAGGTCCATGCTTGCTATACCCATAAGTACCGCAATAAACAATACTTGGATTAACTGCTTTTAAGTCATCATACTCCAATCTAAGTTTAGTCATTACTTGGGGTCTATTATTGTGTAAGAAAATATCACAATCTTTGATGATTTCTAGTAAAGCATTCCTCGCTGATTCTTGCTTTAAATCTAAAACCAAACTTCTTTTATTTCTATTATTAGATAAATAAAGTGCTGCCATGCCTTTATTTCTATAAGCACCTAATTGACGGTTGCTATCACCAAAAGGTGCCTCAACTTTAATGATTTCTGCACCCATATCACCCATAATTTGAGCAGCCCAAGGCCCCAGTACGACACTGGTTAATTCGAGTATTTTAACTCCTTCTAATGGTCCAGACATTTTTTCATTTGCTTATAGGATAAAACCTTTAGCAGTTTTTCATTTAGTCATGATCATGATCATGATAGTGAGGATACTCAAAGTCAGTGAAATGATTATGTCCATCTGGTGATCTAGTCCATTCATATAAAGAGGGTCTCAATCTTCTCAATCTTGCAGACGCTCTATCAGCATTTTCCTTAGGCGTTGTCCAAGGATTATGATGAAAATAGTTGTGCAGATGAGCATCCGTTCTGCCTATCGCAATAATCCCATTTTTGCTGGCGAATGCGCCATGATTAATATATGGAGGTCTCCAAAAATAGCCTCCTGTTGGAAGATCACCAAATTGCATCATCCAAGAAGTTCCCCAAATATGATAAGACTCCTCACAACAATCGTGATAAGAAATATTATCTTGACTGAATCCTGGTGTCATGCAGTAAAGAAATGTATGCGCTTCAGTATCAGGATCATACTTCAGTGGTTTCAACATGCATCCAGATGCTACTGAAGGCACAATCCTGTTCCCTGGCATCCAATTAATATCCTTCATTGAGTCAACGATTGACAATCTATACCTTTCAGCCAATGGATGGTCTTCGTCTGAAGGAATAAAGCTTGGTTCACCATAATTATAAAACATTATCACCACAGCGCCTTTCTTCACTCTCATTTCTGGCATACTGACTCCAGGTGGAATCAAGAAATAGTAACCATCTCCATAAGTAGTATCGCCATAAGTGATAGAACCCGAAACAACAAACATTTCTAGCTCTGCATAACTCATGCCTGGGGGTAATTTATACCCACTTTCAAATTTAACTTTTAATGAGCATGCACCTGTTTCAGTATCCATGCTTAAAACTTTATAATGCATTCCTTTACCAAACCCTGGCAAAGTCATTCTTTTGAAAGGTGCTGGCCTTTCGTCATATGGTTCTATGTGTGGTCTAGGCATAATTCATTCTTCCTTTTTTAGTGTTTGAATCCTTTAAGATCTTTTGATTCATAAGTTACTCTGAACTTTCTTTTTGGTTTTTTAGGTAAGTCCTCTTTGGCAACAACATTTCGAAGATCGCCATCAATATTTGTTCCACGAGTTGTTATTGTTTCAAGAAAATTAGCAATCCATTTATCTCTTTTTGGAGCAATTTCATCCATATGCTCTAAAATCTTTTTGAATCGTGTTGTTTGTTGTTTCAGCTCATTTTTGATCCAGCTTTTTACTGCTTTGGATTGAGCATGTTTGATCGAGCCGAGAGGTTTACCTGTATTTGTGACCTTATCTTTAGAAGATCCGCCCATATTACTAGACATCTTTTTCCCCTTTGAGTTAATAAGTAGTATTAAGAAATATAGATTATATGTTTTACTGAAAAAAACAAGAATCTAAAAAAGATTTTTTCTACTAACAAATTCTTTCTAGGAATAAAAAGACTCATTCTTATTGGCACGTTCTCTAAGGCTATCTGGAACCTTAAATCGTTCACCAAATCGTTTATGAAAATCATCACATCTTTCTACAAATACTTTAATGCCTATAGTATCAATATAAGAAAAAACACCTCCTGACCATGGTGGAAAGCCCCAACCAAATATAGAACCGATGTCTCCATCATCTGGAGAGGTCAATACATTTTCTTCGAGACATCGATACGCATCCAATGATTGGATTGTCATCAGCCTATCTTTAATTAACTGAAGATCAGGCTGTGTTTCAGATACTGGAAATGCTTCTGCTAACCCTGACCATATTTTTTTTGGTCCGTCTTCCGGATACTCATAAAAACCTTTTCGATATTTCTTGCCCAGCCTTCCAAGTTCATACATTTTTTCTGCAACATCTACCGCTGATTGAGGTTTGTACTCATCTCCAATGTCTTCAATAGTTTGAACATGAATCTTATGGCCTAACTCTATGCTGGTCTCATCCTGTACGGCTAAAGGACCAACTGGATAGCCTGCTTGCCTAGCAGCATTTTCAATCAATGCAGGCAGTACACCTTCTCTTAACATTTCATTAGCTTCGTTGCAGGCCTGACTAAAAACTCTTGATGTAAAGAATCCTCGACTGTCGTTAATAACCATTGGTGTCTTTCTGATTTGTTGTATGTAATCGAGTGATTTAGCCAAAGCTTCATCTGAAGACTCCTCTCCCATAATAATTTCTACTAGAGGCATCCTCTCTACTGGGGAGAAAAAATGCATACCGATAAAACTCTTAGGTCTGCTTGATGCTTCAGCAAGCCCCGTGATTGGCAAAGTTGAGGTATTCGAGGCGAAAATAACTGAATCCGCTATTACTTTTTCAGTCTTCTCAGTGACATCAGCCTTAATTTCTCTATTCTCAAATACTGCCTCAATAATAAGATCGCAATCTTTTAGATCATTGTAATCAGTGGTTACATGAATCCGGTCAATGATTGCTTTTGCTTTTTCTGATGTCATTTTCTTCAACGAAATACTTTTTTCTAAATACTTTTCAGTATATGCCTTACCTTTAGTTGCACTCTCTATGGTTGAGTCCAAAAGAACCACATTGATTCCAGCCTGAGCACTGACTAATGCTATACCCGAACCCATCATGCCTGCTCCAAGCATTCCTAAATTAGTCACTTTGGATTTCTCAATACCTTTTGGTCTTGCTCTTAATTTATCTGCAGACTGCTTATTAATAAATAAACTTCTTATCATGTTTCCCGCAACTGGATCACGAAGTAGTTTCACAAAATATTTAGATTCTATTCTTAAGCCTGTATCAATTGGAACCTGACAGCCTTCATAAACAGAGGATACGATTGATATGGGTGCGGGATAATTATGATTGGTATTTTTAGCCACCATTGCATTAACAATGGAGAATACCTGAATGGTTGATGTTGTATTTGGATCAAATCCTCCTGGTATTTTAAATCCTTTTTTATCCCATGGCTTAACCGGATCTCCGACATCAATAATCCATTNCTTGGCTTTACTAATGAGATCTTCTTTTGAGGAGAGCTCATCAACAATGCCCATCGATTTAGCNACTGCTGGCTTAATGTGTTTTCCTTGAGTCATAAGTTCCAATGCATTTTGAACTCCTATCATTCTTGGAAGTCTTTGAGTGCCTCCGCCTCCAGGCAATAAACCTACTAAAACTTCGGGTAACCCCAAAACAGCATCGGGTCTATCTATGGCAATACGATGATGACAAGCCAAACAAATCTCCAGACCACCGCCTAGGGCAGTGCCATTGATGGCAGCAACAAAAGGTTTACCGCTAGTTTCAATATTTCTTGAAACACCATTGCTTTTCACAACTGCATCTACCATCTCTGAAGCGTTAGTAAGCTTCATTAGGGATGGCAACATGGATTTAAGATCAGCTCCAGCCATAAAATCATTTTTTGATGAAGTGATGATGGCACCAATAATACTTTCATCATTGATGACTTGCTCAACACGCTCACCCAATTCTTTAGCAAAATCGGATGTAATCACATTCATGGGTCTGTCTTGAACATCCATTTCTAGAATAGCGATGCCATCTGAATCAATATTTATTTTTATATTTTCACTCATTAGTTTTCCTTGTTTACCTGCCGCAACTCAATTACAACGTTCAATGATGTTGAGGTTCCCATTCCACCACCGATGCATAAATTAACCAATCCAGTATTCAGGTCTTGTCTCTCCATTTCATCAAGCATTGTTCCCAAGACCATGGCACCAGTAGCACCCAAGGGATGACCCATAGCTATAGCTCCTCCATTCACATTAATTTGATCATGTGAAATATCCATCTCTTGCATATAACGAAGTACCACAACTGCAAAAGCTTCATTGAGTTCAAAAAGATCAATATCATTCTTTGTCATACCGCATCTTTTCAGAACTTTCTTTGCAGAAGGTCCAGGTCCTGTCAACATGATCGTGGGCTCAGTTCCAGTGGAAGAAAATCCAACAATTCTTGCTCTTGGCTTTAATCCCAGCTCTTTACCCACTTCTTTTGTTCCTATAAGAACAACTGAAGATCCATCAACTATTACACTTGAATTTCCTGCGTGATGAATATGCTCCATTCTCTCGACCTCTGGGTATCTTTGTATGGCCACAGAATCAAAACCATAGGTGGTCCCTAAGTCTGAAAAAGAGGGTTTTAGTTTTGCTAAATCCTCCATGGTTGTGCCACTTCGAATTGTTTCATCATGATCTAATAGTACTCCGCCATGCAGATCTACCACTGGAACGATTGAGTTATTGAAATATCCCTTATCTCGAGCATTGGATGCTCTTTTTTGACTCTCAACAGCATAAGAATCAACATCATCACGATTAAAACCATACTTTGTAGCAATAAGATCAGCACTAATCCCTTGAGGAACTATATAGTTTCCATAAGCGACTTGTGGGTCGACTCCAAGCGCACCGCCAACAGAATTCATAGGGACTCTGGACATAGATTCCAGTCCCCCGCCAATGCAAAGATCTGACATTCCAGACATAATTTGAGCTGCAGCTGAGTTCACTGCTTCTAGACCTGAAGCACAGAATCTATTAAGTTGTTTACCAGCTGCCTTTTCATCATAACCGGCATTTATGGCTCCCACTCTAGCAGGATTTGAAGCTTGCTCACCTTGGCTGCCCACCACACCCATAATGACATCATCAATCCGACTGGTGTCTAAATTATTTCTATTTTTTAAAGATTTTAAAACTTGTGTGACAAGTTCTATAGGAGTGACTTCATGCAATGAGCCATCACTTTTTCCTTTGCCTCTTGGCGTCCTTACATGATCAAAAATATATGCGTCCGTCATATTGCACCCTCTCATTTGGTAATATTCTGGATGATATATTACCAAAGTTATAATTTGTTTTTAAGTTAAAAATTAATTATAGATATAAAAAAATAGATTTATATCGGTTACAATTCATATTTTATGAATTCTAAACAGAGGGATAATATGGATATTGCAAATAAAACAATAATTATTACCGGTGCCGCAAGAGGACTGGGAGCAGCTATGGCTAAAAGGCTTGCAGCGCATAAATGTAAACTTGGATTGATTGATCTTGATAAAGAATCAATAGCTTCTACTGTTGAAGCTTGTGAATCTCAAGGCGCAGAAGTTATGACCTATAGTGCCAATGTCACTAAGGAAGAAGAAGTGGGTGAAGCTTATACCGCAATAGTCTCTCAACTTGGTCCTCTGCATGGTTCGATTAATAATGCTGGAATGACTCGAGATGGCTTGTTGGTTAAATTTAAAGATGGAGAATTTGTTAAGCGAATGTCGCTTGAAGAATGGCAATCTGTGATTGATCTTAATCTTACTGGAGTATTTCTTTGTGGAAGAGAGGCAGCACAACTGATGATAGAATCTGAGTCTAAAGGAGTAATCATCAATATTTCAAGTGTAGCAAGGCATGGTAATTTTGGGCAAACAAATTACTCCGCTACCAAAGCTGGAGTTCAATCAATGGCAGTTGTTTGGGCAAAAGAATTGTCTAAATATGGTATCCGTGTGAACTCAATTGCTCCGGGATTTATCAATACTGAAATGGTTGCCTCAATGCCAGAAAATGTTCTAGAGGGATTGGCTAAGATGATTCCACTCGGTAGGATTGGTGAACCCGATGAAGTGGCTAAGGCAGCTGAATTNATTTTTGAGAATGACTATTATTCTGGAAGATGCATTGATTTAGATGGTGCACAAAGACTCTAATAAGAATCAAAACAGATCAGTTATGTCTAGCGTAGTTATTACAGGAAGTACAAAAGGAGTTGGCAGAGGACTTGCCAATGAATTTGCAAAACTGGGTCATGATGTAGTTATCACAAGTCGAAGACAAGCAGATATTGCTGGTGTTACTGAAGAAATGAATAATAAATATGAAGGTAGAATTATNGGTCAGGTGTGTGATATTNCTGACAAGAATCAAGTGGAAGCATTATGGGATTTAGCAAAAAGTGAATTTGGTACAGTCGATTACTGGATCAATAATGCTGGCTATGCCTCAGGTCAAAGTAAAATTCATGAAGTTCCTGAAAGCTTAATACACAGNATGATTGATACCAATTCATTAGGAACACTATTTGGCTCCCAAGTGGCAATAACTGGTTTCAGAAAGCAAGGAAGCGGTACACTCTATAATATGCTTGGTGGAAGCTTTGATGGCAAAAGAATTACGCCAGGTATGGGGGTTTATAGCTCTACTAAAGCAAGCATTAATATTATGACCAAGTATTTAATTGCAGAGAATAAAAATACAAATATTGTTATTGGTTTTATTAGTCCTGGGGTTTTGATAACAGAAAATTGGTTAAACGAACAAAAACGCTTATCTGCTGAGGAGTGGGCTAAGACAAAACCAATGATAGGCATGATCATTGATCATGTTGAGACATCAACCTCTTGGATTGTGGGGCAAATACTCCTCAATAAAAAAAGTGGAAAAAGGATAGCTTGGTTAACGACCTGGAAAATACTCAGTCGTGTATTCCAAACCAAGATATTGGGAAGGAAAAGAGACCTCTTTTCTCGATATGGCATATAATAATCAGTGTCTTTCACTATCTTTCATAATCCACGTTGTAGTAAATCAAGGAAAACTCTTAATCTTTTAAAAGAGAATGGTATTGAGCCAGATATAAGGCTCTATTTAATCGATCCACCCTCTTCAGTTGAACTTCAAGACATTATTGATAAGCTTCATATTCGTCCTAAAGATCTATTAAGAAAGGGAGAATCTGTTTTTAAGGAATTAAATCTCAATCAACAAGAAGATAGAACGGATGTAATAATTCAGATTATGAGTAAAAATCCGATTTTAATTGAAAGACCGATCGTCATTAGAGGAGAAAAAGCCATTATAGGAAGACCTCCTGAAAATGTTCTGAGTTTGATATGAGCGTTGGAAAAATAAACAGTCTATATTGATATAGCTTTCTGATAAGCCTCTCGTGTTTCTAGTCTTCTAAAATAATCACAAACATTCTTAATCCCATCAGAATCGTCCAGCAATTGAAGGTTATTAGCAAGCCTCAATGTATAACCGTTAACAATATCTGCAGCACTAAATTGACTGCCTAACAGATAATCTTGTTGACTTAGTATGGGGTCTAAAGCTTGAGCTATTTTCTTAAATGACTGTGTAGCTGAATCAATAGAATATTGATGTCTATTCTCTTCTGATCGGAACATTGTATTGACTAAAATCTCAACTATTGGCTGAATCAATGTTGACTCTCCAAAATTGAGCCATTGCAAGTACATTGCATAATCATCACTATCAATTGAGGGTTGTAGACCTGCTGCTCCATACTTTTGAAGAATGTATTGAATAATTGCTACTGACTCTGTGAGCGTTATATCCCCATCTTGGATGGTTGGGATCTTAGCAAAAGTACTGGCTTCACCAAAAGCTTCATTTGGCTTGCCTCTTTCTATGGGGTCCAATTGATAATCCATTCCAAGTTCCTCAAATAACCAAATAATTCTTACCGATCGACTGCCTTTAGCATGAAATAACTTTATCATTTTTAACCTCCTTTATTCATCGGGTGCAATTTCTACTCTTATTCCATCCATGTCTTCTGTAAATTCCACTTGGCAAGTTAAACGAGATTGATCTTGTCTAAAAGAATCTAAGTCTTCCAATAACTCAAGTTCGTCGTCTTGCCTTTCTGAAAGTGATGAAGCCCAGGGCTCTTCTATAAAACAATGACAAGTAGCACATGAACACATACCGCCACATAAAGCTAATGTTCCATTGTCTAAGTCCCTTAAGCTTTCCATCAGTGAAAGGCCTATTTGTCCTTCTACTTCATGCTCTTCGCCTTCACTGTCAATTACATGTATTAATGCCATAATTTTTCCTAATATTTTAGACGCGATTAAACCATAGAATGAAGAATATTTCTAGGTGCTAAGAACCTTATTGGTTAGATTTATATTATTGTTTGATTGGGAGTTGAATTGACACAACTGCTCCCTTCACCTCATGATTACTAATTAATAACAAGCCTTGATGCGCTAAGATAATCTGTTTACATAAATAAAGGCCTAATCCAAAGCCGCCACTCTCCCTGCTTCTTGATTTGCTAGTCCTGTAGAAAGGCTCAGTCACTTTTTCAATGTCTTCTTTTGAAAAACCAGGACCATAATCTCTTATAGAGATTTTGATAGAACTTTCATCATACTGTTCAAGACTAACTTCAATAATTGATTTGCCCTCAGGAGAAAACCTTGCAGCATTCTCAAGTATATTTTTCAATGTTACCTCAATTAATATTTGATCGGCTTCAATACTTACATCCTCTATATTTGCTTGCACAATTAAGCCATATGGTCCGTACTCTTTCTCTTTAAGAAAAGCTGAATTATCAATCACTTCTTTAAGACTCTCCTTTAAACTAAAAGTCTCTAAATTTAATTTCTTATGCCCATAGTTAATTGCTTCACTATCCAATAAATTTGAAATAATTGCTTCCATGGCAGTAATTTCTGTCAAGAGATCTTCTTTNTTAAAGACATCATCTATCATTTCAACTTGAAGTCTTGCTCTTGTCAGTGGAGATCTTAATTCATGGCTGACNCCAAGATTAAGCATTTGCTTTGCATGCAGCATCTCTTCTATATTGTCTGCCAGTAAATTAATTTGCCTTGCAAGTTTTCCTAAATCATCCTTTTGATTNACGTCGATCCTATAATCAAGCTCTCCATTACCAATTCTATTAGCNCCTTCTTGAATTGCTTTTATTGGCTTGAAAATTTTAGACACACTCGTGAAACAAACCAAAAGAATAATAAGAGTGATTCCAATGACTAGCTCAAGAATATAGATCGCTTGAGTCGGTTGAGAGAATTTAGGGTTAACCATTACGATGGTAAATGCTTCATAAGGAATTTTAGTATACGTTCTACCTTGGTATCTAGAAAATTCCACCCCTTCCAATGAGGTTTCTCTTCCAAACTCTATGTCTGCTTTGATCTTAGCCATATTGAGGCCACTCATTTGAAAACCAATGGAAGTAATATCTGGAAAATTATCTGAGGAAGCCCATACTGGATTTTCATCATAAATCTTCATATCCAAAGGCATGGCTTCTACAATTTTCTCAGCTTTATCTAAGTCAGGTGGATAACCTAAATCATCTAACATGTATTCAAAATAACCGGATTGATAGTAGCCAAGGGTTTCTCGCACCTCTTCATTAAAAACAAGTCTTTGTATGCCAATAGTTAATAGATACACATAAGCAATAGCTGTAACAAAAAAAACAAAAGTTAATTTAAGTGTCAAAGATTCAAAAAACCTACTCATGAGTCTGATTTATCGCTATTAGTAAAAATATATCCCTTACCCCAAATTGTTTTTATATATTCTGGAGAGTCGGTATTATTCTCTATCTTATTTCTCAATCTTGAAATTAAGATATCAATAGATCTTGAGAAAAGCTTAGCTTCGACACCTTTAATCTCTTTAAGAAGATCATCTCTGGTATAGATAACACCAGGGTTAAAAACCAAAAGGGAAAGTAATTCATACTCTTTATTAGTTAATGGTAGTAATTCCCCTTTCATTTTAATTTCTCGATGTAATTCATCTACTTCAAAAGAACCCTCAATAGAGGACTTTTTCTCATCAGATACTCTTCTTAAAAGACTGTGCATCCTAGCCAACAGCTCTCTTGGCTGAAATGGTTTACCAATATAGTCATCAGCGCCTAAATCTAAGCCTTTAATTTTATCTTCAGAATCACCTCTTGCACTCAGCATAATAATAGGAATGGAATGAATATTCCTAATTGTTTTGCACACCTCAAATCCATTCATTTTCGGCATCATGACATCGAGAATTATAATATCTGGTTGATACTCTTCTATTGATGACAAAGATTCAGTGGGGTTACTAATAGTGAATAAATGTATCTTTGATTTTTTTAAAAAATCTTTTAAAAGCCTTCCCAACTTTACATCATCATCAATTAGAAGCGCTCTAAACATTGACTCAATTATTTCCAACGACCACTAACAGCTTTGATTTGATCAACGCCGATTCTCATTTCCAACATTCTATTTGCCTCTTCAGCTCCAAATATTTGAATTGGAAGCACATTCATAGGATCATTTCTGTATCCCAACTCTCTTACTNTTAAATCATAAGCTTGAAGTGCATCTCTCTCTGATAATGGAACAGTTTCAGCCTCATCCAACCACCCAAACCAACGGTCAATAAAAGTTTGCAAATAAGTTTCACAAAAATCAATATTCTCATCATTTAATTCTGCATGTGAGCTAACACAAATAGGGGACATGAGGGACCTGAGGTAAGTTCCATGACTGACAAATCTAGTCCAGTTAGCATGATCTCGGAATTCAAGAAAATCTTTATTCACTGGCTCATAATACTTATTTAAATAATCCGGATTAGTTCTTAAATCCATCCTCGGTGTATACTCAGCGTAAAAATAAAGACGTGGTATTGTTCCAAAAATAACTGTCAGATGAGGCACTCTTGTTTNTTGGCTCAAGAAAGCTGTAGCATTGATATCCAATATGCTTCGCTTTCTATTACCAAGCCAAGAATGCACTAACCAGTCAATATTCTCTCCNGTATAAGAATTAAAAGAGCCTTCTAATTGTCCATTTTCAGGATGCACTTCAGAAGTAAAGTACTCCCTTCCTTCGCATGATNGATCCTTTGAGACCTCGAATCTCTCTCGAATTCGATCAATAATTCCAGTCTGTATTCCCCAACAACGCTCCCAAGCATTGTTTACATCAACATCTGGATTTTCAGCCAAAAACTCCATTATCGTTTTTGTTTCTTTTCTTTCGCTCATTGGCTTTACCCCATATAATATATAAAAATTAGATTACAGTATTCCATCAAGAATACCTATAGATCTAATAGATTAGCAATTATATAATCAATGACTATTTTCATTTAAATCCGAGGAGAATCTATATGCCAACAATCCAAATTAATAATCATGAAATGTATTATGAAATTCATGGTGAGGGTGATCCTGTTGTCTGCATGGGGGGCTGGGGTACCTTTGCACATGGCAATGAAAAATTATTGGCTAGAGGCTTAACGGATCAATTCCAAGTATTGGTTTTTGATTATCGTGGTATAGGTGAATCCTCGGATGATTTAGATGTTACTCCTTCTATGAAAATGCATGCCGATGATTTGATTGGTCTTCTAGATCACTTGCAATGGAAAAATGTTCATATGATAGGACTGGTTGGCATGGGTTGTTGTGTAGCCCAAGAAGTTGCTATTCAAAGAAATGATTTAGTCAGAAGCATGGTGAATATGGGTGCTTGGGTTTTTTGTGATACCTATCTTTATGATCAGTTAAAACTATTCAGAGATGTTCACAGAGATTCTGGTTTCCTAACTTTTCAACAGTTCGTTAGTATCTATTCTTTTCTGCCAGAGTATTACAATGAAAATAGGGATAATTTACTGGGTGAAAACGCTGGATGGAAAGAGTTAAATGGAAATCTAGTAACTCATGAAAGGCTTGTTGAGGCCTGCTTGAATCATGATGTACGTGAGCAACTTTGCGAGATTAAGGCCCCTTGTCTTATTATTCATGCAGCAAAAGACTTGGTTACAGGCCCAAGAACAACAATTCCCATAGAAGAAGGCATTCCCAATGCCATTGGTGTGACTATGGAAGATGTGGCACATGTGGTTGCTGGGAAAGAACAAAAGATTGCTTTTTGTAAGATTTTGTTTGATTTTTTAGGCCAACATTAATCAAATATAATTATTGTATAAAAGATCTAAAAACATATAATTACAGCCCAAACTGTTTCGTATCTATCGAAATGTTAGCAATATAGAGGTTATGTATGTCACAAGAAGGATCAAAGATTGAACTAATAAATGGAAAATTAACCGTTCCAAATGATCCAATAATCCCATTCATAGAGGGAGATGGTATAGGTCCAGACATATGGAAATCAGCCGTCAGAGTCTTAGATGCTGCTGTAGAAAAAGCTTACAATGGAGAAAGAAAAATCCATTGGCTTGAAGTCTATGCCGGTCAAAAGGCTTTTGATAAATACAATAACTGGCTTCCAGATCAAACCATAGAAGACTGTAAGAAATATTTAGTTTCGATCAAAGGCCCTCTCACTACTCCAATTGGTGGTGGTATGAGATCACTCAATGTAGCGTTAAGACAATTGCTTGATCTATATGTTTGCCTAAGGCCGGTGAGATGGTTTAAAGGAGTGCCCTCTCCTGTTAAAA
>JGI26060J43896_10000015_pt1 | contig 59479 bp, 52 predicted proteins | sample MarorgKNORR_S2LV_6_FD_43896 | JGI IMG/M metagenome (IMG submission 43896) | reverse complement strand
TTCTAAAAGTGATAAATTTGAATTAACGGCTAGAAACTCTGAAACTGATACTGAAAGTACAGAAATTTTCGATAATATAATAATTGCCTCTGGCCATTTTTCTGCACCTAATACGCCGCATTATCCAGGCTTTGAAGCTTTTGGTGGTAGAATCTTGCATGCGCATGACTTTCGAGATGCTTTAGAATTTAAGGGTCAAGATTTGTTGATCTTGGGGACAAGTTATTCAGCTGAGGATATAGGTTCGCAATGTTGGAAATATGGTTGTAAGTCTATTACTGTGGCACATCGCACTGCTCCTATGGGTTTTGATTGGCCTGATAATTGGCAAGAAGTACCTGCACTGGAGAGAGTAGATGGAGATATTGCTTATTTTATAGATGGCACTTCAACTCGAGTTGATTCTATCATTTTATGTACTGGGTATAAACATCATTTTCCATTTTTGCCGGATGATCTTCGCTTAAAAACAACCAATCGATTGGCTAGTGCTGATCTATACAAAGGTATTGTTTGGAACAATAATCCACGAGTTTTCTATTTGGGCATGCAAGATCAATGGTATACTTTTAATATGTTTGATGCCCAGGCGTGGTATACTCGTGATATTATAATGGATCGAATTCAACTACCTAGTATTGAGATAATGAAACAGGATGTGGTTGATAGAATAGCAGCGGAAGATGCATTAGAAGATGATTATGGCTGCATTGATTATCAAGGAGCTTATACTGGAGAATTAATTTCTGAAACTGATTATCCTTCCTTTGACATAAAGGCAGCGGATAACGCTTTTTATGAATGGAAAAAGAATAAGAAAAAAGACATCATGGGCTTTCGAGATAATAGTCATCTCAGTCCAATGTCAGGAAAAAAGGCGCCTCCCCATCATACAAAATGGGTTGATGCGTTAGATGATTCACTCGAAAGCTATTTGCAAACGAGTTGAAGAGAGGGGTGTTTTTAACTCTTCAAGATGTGGCTTAGGTCACAATTTAGTACCGAAACAGGTGTGGATACACACCGAATTAGGGAGAAAATAAATGAAAAAGTTAATAGCTATATTGGCCGCCGGAATATTGGCACTACCTGCTGCAGTATCTGCAGAAGATAGTAGTAAGCCAATCGTTATACCAACACATAACTGGTCAAGCCAAGTTGTGATGGCTTATGTTATTGGTGGAATATTTGAAAGCATGGGCAATAATGTAGAGTACGTGCCAGCAGATTCTCAAGCAGTTTATGAGGCAATTCGTAGTGGTGACGTGACAATATCACACGAGGTTTGGCAATCAAGTTTTGGCAAATCATTTTATAATGCCATGGCTAAAGGTGGAGTTATTGATGCCGGAACACATGCTGCGATGACATTGGAAGAAATGGGTGTCCCTACATGGGTAATCGAAAAGGATTTATGTCCAGGACTTCCAAATTGGGAAGCATTGAAAAATTGTAAAGACGTTTTTGCAACTGCTGACTCTGGTGGGAAAGGTCGCTGGCTAGAAGGTCCACAAAGTTGGCATGGTGATTTGATGCCTGTTAGAGTAGAAGCACTTGGATTAGGGGATGATTATGTTGTAAAATTTGCCGGTGGTGCTGATGCGCTGTGGGCTGATTTAGCGGCTGCTAAAAAAGAGGGCCGTGGTACAATTATTTTCAATTGGTCTCCTAACTTCACCGATGCCGAGGGATTTACTTTTATAGAGTTTCCTGAGTATACGGATGGTTGTCGTAAAGCGGATGGTGGAGATGGTAGTTGTGGTTCGCCAAAAGGTTGGTTGAAAAAAGCAGCAAACTACAAATTTCCAAAAACTCATCCGGCAGCCTATACAGCCTTTTCAAGAATGTCCTTTACGACTACACAAATAGGCCAGATGGCAGCTTTGGTAGATATCGATAAATTGAGTCATGAAGATGCTGCAAAAAGTTGGTTAGCTGATAACGAAGGTGTTTGGAAGCCATTCACTGGCGCAGGTATGTAATACAGTATTTGTGTGATATTTAAAACATTTCCCCAGGCGTTTGATCGCCTGGGGCTTCGTGTAATCAAGTATTTTAAGTTTTAGAGAAACAACTAAGCTCTTTATTTTTTTTGAATTTCAGGTAACGTTATGCGTGAGAATACGCATAAAACTTTACAATTATAATTCAATTAGGAAATATAATATGTCCATTGAAGGTACTTCTAAATCACAAAAAAATCCTGTTATTAAGTGTGAGTCAGTCTACAAGATTTTTGGTGATAATGCAGAAAAAATGTTGCGAGATTCCAAAGGAAATGTTGATGCAAAGGTATTTCAGGCCGCAGGCTGCGTAGTTGGCGTAAATAGTGCGTCTTTTGAAGTATATAAGGGAGAAATGTTGGTTGTTATGGGCCTCTCAGGATCTGGTAAATCAACGCTGCTTCGCTGTATATCACGTCTGACGGAAACTACAGCTGGTAAAATATTTATTGATGGCCAAGATTTACTTGCCATGAATAATAGAGCGTTGATTGAGCTCCGGCGCAATAAGATGGGGATGGTTTTTCAAAGCTTTGCATTATTACCTCACAAGACGGTAATAGAGAATATTGCATTTCCTTTGCAAATAAAGGGTAGCACTACAAAGGATAGCATAAATAGAGCCATGGAAATGGTTGAGCTCGTGGGGTTAGATGGAAGGGAGAACTATTTTCCCCGACAATTGTCTGGTGGTCAGCAACAGCGGGTTGGTATCGCTCGTTCGCTTGCAGTAGAACCAGATATTTGGTTTCTAGATGAACCTTTTTCGGCTCTGGATCCATTAATTCGCAAAGAGATGCAAGATGAATTTTTACGATTACAAGGTGTTTTAAATAAGACAATTTTGTTTGTAACACATGATTTTGATGAAGCTTTACGTCTTGCTGATAGGATAGCTATTATGAAAGATGGTATAATTGAGCAATTAGATACACCAGCAAATATTGTGTTAAAGCCAGCTACTGAATATGTTCGTCGGTTTACAGAAGAAGTACCAAGAGAGAAGGTTTTGAAAATTGAAACTGTTATGGATCCTATCGAGAAAACAGAAATTTTAAGCGACTTGAAAGTTTCAAAAGATGCAATAATCGAAACTGTCGCCGAAGTAGTCTTAAATGAGAAAAATCCCGTCCAGGTTGTTGATAACAATAATCAATTGGTTGGAGTCGTTAAGCCTTCAAAAGTTATACACATCCTCTTTGGAAAAAAAGAAATTGTAGAGCATATGGATAAGAGCAGTTAATATGTTTGATTTAATTTTACGTGATAAGAGAGTACAGTTAGTAGGATTAATAATAGTATTTTTTGTTTTGTGTTTAATAATAGAACCTTCAGAAACAAATATCCTATGGAGGTTTCCATCTTTATTAGCTCAACTACCAATAATAATTAATGAATCCGTAGACTTTTTGATGTTTGAATTTATGCCCATTGAGGTTTTTGATCCGGAAATTGAAGAATTTGAAGATAAACCATTATTTAAAGAGATAACAAGGGCGATAGCGCGTGGGATATCATTTTCAATCGATTTGATTAGAGAAATTCTTCTCGGGGGAGTAAAAACTATTGTTACATTTTCAAGCTGGGACTTTGTTAGTGAAAATAAATGGGCTTATTGGCCTGCTTTACCTTGGACTGTAGTTTCAGCAATTGTTGTAATTTTGGGTTATGCTCTTAAAGGCCCAAGTTTGGCAATGTTGGCTTGTTTTTCTACAGTTTATATTGCGGTTTTCGGCCAGTGGGAGCCAGCGATGGAAACGCTTTCATTCGTTTTGGTAGCAGCGCCAATTTCTTTTTTACTGGGGCTAACATTAGGTGTGTTGGGGTATAAGAATAAAGCAGTTGAATCAGCTTTGAATCCGATCTTGAATATTGCTCAAACAATGCCTCATTTTTCATATTTAATACCAGTAATGGTTTTTTTTGGAGTNGGGGATCATGCGGGCGCCATTGCTACGATAATTTTTGCAACACCTCCAATGGTACGGTTAACTATATTGGGATTAAAGAAAGTACCTATTGAGATAAGCGAAGCTGGAATGATGAGTGGATGTGGTAATTTTCAACTTTTATTTCGAGTATTAATTCCATCGGCACGGCGTGATATTCTTATTGGGATAAACCAAGTGATTATGCAATGCTTGGCAATGGCCGTTATAGCGTCATTTATAGGCGCTAAAGGATTGGGATTTAATTTATTATTAGCACTTAATCAATTAAGAATAGGTCAGGCTTTAGAGCTTGGTATCTGTATAGTATTAATAGCAGTTTTATTAGATAAGCTATCATTGGCCTGGGCTAATAAACAAAAAAATTATTTTGCGGATAAAACGTTTTTAGAACGACACAAATATGTAGTTATTATGGTATCTATATTGATATTTGGATCGATAATTGCTTATTTAGGGAACTTTATATTCACAGACACTTATAATTATTTATATTTAATTCCACATAATAAGGGGATTACGACTGAAAATTTTTGGCAGGCAGGTGTTGATTGGATTTGGGATACTTTCTTTTTTAAATTAAAAGTATTTAATGAGTTTTTGATAATAAGTATATTAATGCCTATGAAGCAAGCGTATCTCAGCATGCCAATTTTTGCGACGTTTGTTTTAGTTATGGGTATAGGTTATATTATAGGAGGTATAAAATCGGCTCTTATAGTTGGAGGGTTTTTGTTATTTATTGCCCTAACAGAATGGTATGATCGAGCTTTAATAACTGCCTATATGACAACGTTTGGTGTAATAGCATCTGCGGTTATAGGCATAACTGTTGGTTCATTATGTGCTCAACACCATTTAAGCACAAAAATTATCTTACTTATTTGTGATACATTCCAAACGTTTCCATCTTTTATATATTTAATTCCCGTAATTATGCTTTTTGGCGTGACTGATACATCGGTTTTAATTGCGGTCATTGTATATGCTACTATTCCAGCAACACGATACACGGTTGAAGGGATACGTAGTGTTCCAGAAGCTCTACATGATGCAGCTTCAATGTCAGGTGTTACTAGATTTCAAAGATGGCTTAAAATTGATTTACCACTTGCTTTTCCGCATATGATGTTAGGTGTTAATCAAACTGTGGTATTTGCATTATTTATGGTAATTATTGGGGCAATGATTGGAACTGATGATTTAGGTCAATATATATTAAAAGCATTGTCGGATAAAAATGGCACTGGAAATGGTTTGGTACTAGGCCTTTGTGTTGCATTTATTGGACTTGCGGTTGATCATTTAATCCGAACTTGGGCCGAGGAAAGAAAAAAGGCATTGGGATTATGAGTAAATTGGATGCACTGCGAACTGTAGCAAATATAGAAACGCTTAAATGGGTGTCTTTAGAAAAATCAGATGAATGGCAACCGGAAGATAATGTTTGGTGGTATAATCTAAGCTATGATCCAGAAACTGGTCAGGGTTCATATTTGTATAAAATGGGCTGTGGTGCGAGCTCTAATCCACATGAGCATACTGGTCCAGAAGAGTTTTTTATCTTAGAGGGTGATTTAATTGATAGCGATGGCTTCGAATACAAAACGGGTGATTTCGTTTCTTTAGCAGGAGGTTCGCGCCATAATAGNACCTCGCCATCGGGTTGTGTATTGGTAGTAACGCATAGGGGGAAAATAGTTGATTTGGAATTTGGCGATTTGTAATGGATATTAGCACTCGTTTTGAAAGACCTACAAAAGCGGGCTCAGCACTTATTCCTGGGCTTCCTATCCTTCCGCATGGTGTCGAGCGTCATGTTGTGCCTGGTGGTGGTAGCCGTGGAGTAAAGATTGATGAAGGTGATGAAATAACTGTTGTGGATCGCGAAGGTTTGCAAATGGCCGAAATGGTATTTTTTGCTCCAAATGGTATTTCTGATGCGGGTATGATTGGAGCAAAAGGTTCTGGGCGAGCAGAATATTTAATAAATTTGTTAAAATCTGGAGATTCTTCGGGACTTAAGGTTTTGAAATCCCTGGATGCCTCTGGTTTTAATATTAAAAATGGAGACGCTGTTCGGATTTTTGATAAAGGATCAAATTCTGGAGATAGTGTTGATTTTTTTGCATCATCTGACGGACTTTTAATTATATCAGCGCCTGGTGAGGTAATGTTGCCTGAGGCACAAAATGCGCCAACAGAATTGGTCGTATACATTCGTCGATCAAAACCTAGTGAAGGTAAGGGTGGAATGGCACCGCCAGATCCAATTGCAGATCCAATTTTAGATCTAAATATTCAGCCTGGAAGCGCAACAGCATATGAAGTGAAGAAAGGCGAATATATTCAAGTTTTGGACGTTCAGGGACGCGAGTGTTCTGATTTTCAGGCATTTAGCTTGCGGGCCTTAGATAAGGGTTTAGAGCGTGACATTGATCCAACTACTACCAGAAGTTTGATGGGGGCTCTCTATCCAACACCAGGTATATTTTCAAAATACTGGACGTCAGATCAAGAAGCTTTGATTGAAATTGTTCAAGATACTTGTGGAAGACATGATACATTTGGACTTGCTTGTACGGCGCGATATTATGAAGATTTAGGTTATCCAGGGCATGTTAATTGCTCAGATAATATGAATATAGATCTTGCGAAATTTAATATTAAACCCCGAGGTGGTTGGCCAGCGATTAATTTTTTCTTTAACACTATGCTAGATGAAACGAATGCGATTGGCATGGATGAACCGTGGTCTAGGCCCGGTGATTATGTAATGTTAAAAGCTTTAACTGATCTTGTTTGTATCTCTACGGGATGTCCATGTGACGTTGATCCTGCAAATGGCTGGAATCCAACAGATATACAAGTTCGAACTTATAGAGAAAATGAAGATTTTAAACGCTCAATTGGTTGGCGTAAAACTCCGGAGGCTGATGTGGAAAATACTAAACAAACGGCATTTCATGAATGTTTTGCTCGTCATACACGTGATTTTTCTGAATATAATGGTTATTGGTTAGCAAATAAAATGACAAATCATGGTGCCATAGCTGAATATTGGGCATGTCGTGAAAGAGCTGCAATAATGGATTTATCGCCTCTTCGTAAATATGAAATTACGGGGCCAGATGCAGAAGAATTAATGCAACTTTGTGTAACTAGAAATATGAAAAAATTAGCAGTTGGGGGAATAGTTTATACTGCTATTTGTTATGACCATGGAGGTATGATTGATGATGGCACGGTCTTTCGTCTTGGCGAAACAAATTTTCGTTGGATTGGTGGAAACGATGACAGTGGACTATGGATACGTAAAGTTGCACAAGAGAGAGGTTTAAATGCTTGGGTTCGTAGCTCAACTGATCACCATCATAATGTAGCAGTACAAGGTCCAAAATCTGTTGATATACTATCAGATGTAATTTGGACACCACCGACACAAGCCACTGTTAGAGAGTTAGAGTGGTTTCGATTTACTATAGGTCGTTTAGGAGATTTTCATGGGCCAAGTGTTGTTGTTAGTAGAACCGGTTACTCGGGTGAGCGTGGTTATGAGGTGTTTTGCCATCCAAAAGATGCAGTCGAAATATTTGACGCTATTTGGGCTGCTGGTGAAAAATATGACATGGTCCCACTTGGATTAGAAGCACTTGATATGCTAAGAACGGAAAGTGGTTTAATTTTTGCAGGCTATGAGTTTAGCGATCAAACTGATCCTTTTGAAGCTGGCATTGGATTTACAGTGCCTTTAAAAACCCAGGACGATAATTTTATTGGTAGAAGTGCAATAGAGGTGCGTAAAGCATCGCCACAAAAAAAATTGATTGGGCTTGACCTCGCAGGTGGAGAAATTCCATCAAATGGAGATTGTGTCCTTGTAGGTAAAGCGCAAGTTGGTGAAATCACATCGGCTATGAAGTCACCGATACTTGGTAAAGTTATAGCATTAGCAAGGGTGGATGTTAATCACTCTGGATTAGGTTTGGATTTGGAAATTGGTCAACTAGATGGTTTGCAGAAACGGCTCCAAGCTAAGGTTGTTAAGTTTCCTCATTTTGATCCAACTAAAGAGCGTGTTAAAGGAAACTATCATTAAGGAAACTAAATATGATTTTGACAGGTAACTGGTCTTATCCAACCCAAATTTTGTTTGGAAAAGGCCGAATAAAAGAGATCTCTGATTTAACAAAAAGTCATGGAATCAAACGACCACTTTTTGTTACAGATACTGGTTTGGCAAATCAAGAGATTACAAAACGCTCACTACGGTTGTTATCAGATAGTGGCTTTGATGAGGCGTTGTTCAGTCGCGTAGATCCTAATCCTAATGAACTCAATTTAATTGATGGCGTAGAGGTTTATAAAGAAGGGCAACACGATGGTATTATTGCTTTTGGTGGCGGCTCAGCTTTGGACCTTGGTAAAATGATTGCGTTTATGAGCGGTCAAGACAGGCCAATTTGGGACTTTGAAGATGTTGGAGATTGGTGGAAAAGAGCAAATAGTGACTTGATTGCACCAATTATAGCGATTCCAACGACGGCTGGTACTGGATCTGAAGTTGGTAGGGCTAGTGTTATAACAAATTCAAAAACTCACGAAAAGAAAATTATTTATCATCCAAAGGTACTGCCATCAGGGGTGATAATAGATCCAGAATTAACAGTTGGAATGCCTAAAAATATCACAGCTGGCACTGGAATGGATGCATTTGCTCATTGTTTGGAGGCATATTCTTCACCACATTATCATCCAATGGGTCAAGGTATGGCTTTAGAAGGGATGCGCTTGATCAAGGAGAATTTATTACTTGCATATAATGATCCAAACAATCTAACTGCCCGCGCTCATTTGATGAGTGCGGCAATGATGGGAGCTACCGCATTTCAAAAGGGTTTGGGAGCGATTCATGCTATTAGCCATCCAATTGGAGCTATATATAATACTCATCATGGAACTACCAATGCAGTTATAATGCTTGATGTATTAGATTTTAATCGTAGCAAAATCGAGGATCAAATAAATATTGCTACCAATTACTTGGGCATAGAAGGTGGTTTCATAGGTTTCAAGAAATTTATTCAAGGTCTTTGTCAAGATTTAAATATTCCTAAAACTCTTTCTGCACTTGGAGTTGAAAATCCAAATATTGATTTGATAACTGATATTGCGATGCGAGATCCGTCTGTTGCGGGCAATCCAGTTACCATGACAAAAGAGAACACAAAAGAGCTTATTGAAGCCCTATTTTAAGGTGAAAAGAGCCACTTATTTATAAATGGCTCTTTTCTTATTAAAAGTTATTTTTTAATTTTATTATAAGCATCTAATTCATGCTTGCTTCCGGCAATTAATGCCCAGATGCATACAGCCACTGAAATCACGGTCCAAACTACCTCCATAATTCCATTGGCGCCCATGTACATTGGGCCTGTTGCTTGTACCCAGTCCGTAAATTGAGAACCCATTTTTTATTCCTCCTATTGCTCCATTGGCATTGCTGATTGTGTAATACCTTCAGGATACGCCTGAGAAGGTACCTTTGTCATATCAAGACCTGCTTCTTCTGCTTCTGCTGAAACACGTAACAAGCCTAAGGCTGAAAGGATTTTAGATACTATCCATCCAGGTACAAAGCCCACTAAGAAAAATACCACGGCACCAATTATTTGGCCATAAAGAGTTATGGTTGCTGCACCTTCACCTTGAGCAGCAGGATAACCAGCTCCCCAGATACCTAGCATAATTAATCCGTATAATCCAATTGTTCCGTGGACCGTCACTGCACCAACAGCATCATCAATTCCTCGGTTTTCAAGCCATGTTGCGCATGGTTTTAAAATACACCCAGCTGAAAAAGCTATAATAAATGCTAACGGTGGCCAATAGAGATCTAATCCAGATGCAACTGCAATTATCCCAGCAAGAGCACCAGACATCATCCAAAATGGATCTTTAGTAATTGCCCAAGCGCCTATAATTCCACCTGATATTCCCATTAGTATATTAAATGATAAGGCAGATAAAGTTATCGGTGTGCCATAGATAGTTGCTAGTTTATCAGGATACCAACTCCATGCTTCACCAGGGACAATCAAGCAAGCCATTAAGAAGCCCCAAAACCCAACAATAATTAACATTAGCCCAGTTACGGTAAAGGGTAGATTATGTGGAGCAATGTGATTGGCAGAACCATCTGGGTTAAATTTGCCTATTCGCGGTCCAAGATTAATTAAGACGCCAAGGGCAAAGAAACCCGCTACAGCATGAACAAGTCCAGCTGCACCAAAGTCATGTAAACCAAACTTTGTCACTAACCATCCATCTGCATGCCATCCCCATGCTGCTGCTACAACCCAAGCAAAAGATCCTAGCACGATGGCTAATATTACAAATCCAACAACTTGAATTCGTTCAATAACTGAACCTGACATGATTGATGCTGTTGTAGCGGCAAATAATGTGAACGCACCCCAGAATACTCCAGAGGCATTATCACCGATATGTGGTCCCATGTATTCTACCCATGGTAAGGCAATAGAGTTTGCATAGGCTAATCCTGAAATAGCATTAGGTCCTTCACTTAATGTAATCCCTGTTGGGAAAGCCCAGTAAATCCACCATCCAAAATAATAAAATGTTGGTACCATGAAAGCAAACGCCAGCATATTTTTAACACCTGAGGCGAGTGCATTTTTTAATCGGCTGGCGCCCATTTCATAAGCTAGAAAGCCAGCATGAATAATAATCATTAACGGAATGGTTAAATAATAATACATTTCTGCAAATATTGTATTTGTCGTATTTGCTTTTGCTTCAATAGCAGCGACTTGTGCGATCAAAGCAGTCAATTGTTCTTCCATTTTTTCCTCCTTAGGTTTCAGTTCCTCAACCTTATTGTTTTTAAGTAACAATAATTTACCATAACCTAATCCAGTTCTATTCCAAAACACTTTTTTTATATACCAAAAATGAACCAAAATAATTAAATCAATATAGTTAATTCAACTGAGAAAATAGTTTTGGCTTATGTTGGGAATTAATATAATTTATAGTTTTAATATGTAATCTTAATATTACTGGAAAATTTATGTTAAAGCATTCTGAAGTGATAGTTGTGGGGGCTGGGATAGTTGGTGTTTCTACAGCTATTTGGTTGCAAAAATCTGGTATGTCTGTTTCGTTGATAGATCGTAAGCCGCCAGCTTCTGAAACATCTTATGGCAATGCTGGTATTTTGGCATCTGCATCAATTATACCGGTTCCTACCCCAGGTATTATTTTTAAAGCTCCCCAAATGTTAATCAATAAAAATCAGCCATTATTTATAAAATGGACATATCTACCTAAACTTATACCATTCTTGTACAAATATTTAGGAAACTCCAACAAAAATGCTGTTTCAAAAATATCCAAATCATTAAGTTATCTTTTATATGATAGTATTGAACAACATTTGTTAATCGCCACTGGCACAGCGGCAGAGAAATATATTACCAAGGAGGATCTAATCGTTGGGTATTCAAATAAAACGGCTTATTTAAATGATAATTATTCTTGGGAGATTAAGCGTGCAAATGGTCATAAATCGGTTGAACTAAGTAAGCAGGAATTAAGTGATTATGACCCATCTTTAAAAAATAAATTTGGGTTTGGCGTAAGATGTTTGAACCATGGCTCTATAAAAGATCCAGGAATGTATATTAAGGCGCTATGTAAAAATTTTGTTGATAATGGGGGTAAGGTAATAAAGTCGGAGGTGCGGGATTTTATATTAGATGAATTCAAAAATGTGACTGGTTTAAAAACAGATCAAGGAAATTTAATTGCAAATAAAGTGGTGATAACAACTGGAGCTTGGTCAGGAGAATTGACCAAAAAACTTGGAGTAAAAATTCCTCTTGAATCTGAGCGGGGTTATCATATTGAATACTATGAGCCAAATATTAAACTAAAATCACCAATAGTCGTATCTGATGGAAAGTTTATTATGAGCTCTATGTTTGGAAGGCTTAGGTGTGCAGGATTAGTGGAGTTTGGAGGACTGACCGCATCTCGAAGTTCTAAGCCGTTTAAATTATTAGAAAAAAAAGTCCAGGAACTTTTCCCTGAGTTAACTTATAGTCATGTAAAACGTTGGATGGGACACAGGCCATCAACCTCAGATAGTTTACCAGTAATTGGAGTTTCCCCAAATGCATCAAATGTTTGGTTGGCTTATGGTCATCAACATATTGGCTTAACAGCTGGACCTAAAACTGGAAAAATTATTGCAGAAATGATTTTGTCTAATAACATAAATCAAGATACTTCTTCGTTTTCAGCCAGCAGAAGTGGTAAAATAATTTGATAGATTTTTCTATTATTATTATAACNTTGGGTGGTTTTTTAGCAGCCTTTATCAATGCCGCATTTGCGACTGGCGGTGTGTACGTTTTACTAGCTTCAGGATCTGCTGTCTTTCCTATGACTATTGCAATACCTTTGATGCCACTTTTTGCATTTTCGTCATTAGTAGCCCGAATATTCTTTTTTTGGAAAGATATAGCCTGGCGTTTGGTTATACCAGTTTTTATTGGCTCAAGTGTAGGTGTTTATTTAGGAGTAAATACATTTATAATGATACCGGAAGCATTGTTATCATTAATAATTGGCTGTTTGCTTTTACTACTGATTTGGGTTGGTAGTTTTAAACTACCAGCGGGTTCTTCTAAAATCTTTGTATTAGTTGGGATGATTCATTCATTTGTAGCAACTATATTTGGCGTTGGAGCTTTTTTACAGCCAGCAATATTGCGTACAGAATTGGTTAAATTGCAAATTACCGGTACTTTAGCAGCGTGTATGTTATCGATGGATATTTTTAAAGTAATTGGCTTTTCAACCTTTGGGTTTAATTATTTAACTTATTTACCTCATATTATGGGTGCAACGATAGCTGGATTTATAGGAACCTGGTTAGGTAAGAGAGTTACTAAAAAGGTTTCTGAAATAATTTTTAGGCGAGTATTTAAGTGGTTAGTTACGTTAATAGCATTAAGATTATTTTTTAAAGGAATGATTGGCTTAATTTAAGGAGAACATAATGCATGTAGATCTGACAGGTAAAGTGGCGATTGTAACTGGTTCTGGTCAAGGAATTGGCAAAGGTATTGCAAAAGTTTTTGCTGAAAATGGTGCCTCAATTGTGGTTGCTACCAGAAGTATTGAAAATGGCGAGGCAACCGTTAGAGATATTAAGAAACAAGGTGGTGAGGCAACATTAGTACAATGTGATGTTGGCAGCAGCAAAAATATAGAGGTGATGGTAAAAAAAACGATTGATATTTATGGTCGAGTAGACATTGGTATCCATAACGCTGCTGTATTTGGTCAGAGAGATATTGACGACTTGTCAGATGATATTTTGGAAGAAACACTTTCTGTTAATATGAAGGCGGCTTTTTGGTTGACCAAAATTTGTGTTCCGTATTTTCGAAATCAAGGAATGGGAAGAATGATTTTCACATCATCGGTTACTGGGCCAAAAGTTGCGATGCCAGGTACTTCGCATTATGCGATGTCCAAAGGAGGAATGAATGCATTTATTAAGACAGCCGCTTTGGAGTATGCAAGGGAAAATATTACGGTTAATGGTATTGAGCCTGGGTATATTATGACTGCCGCTATGTCTGGTCTGGCAAATGCAGAAGAGTTAGAGGAGATGGCTAAATGTATTCCAACTGGAAATTTTGGTGTTCCCAATGATATTGCATATCCAATGCTGTTTCTAGCTTCAGAAAAAGCTTCCTATATTACAGGTCAAACTATTGTTGTTGATGGTGGTTCAACTTTGCCTGAAAGTCATATTGTTATGAATCAATTTTACAATAACACGACGAGGTCTTAGCCTTGACCCAGTGAATCAATCTAGATTTTTTAGATTTAATATAAAGTACCTATTCTGTAATTTTTTTTAATACCCAATCAGGCGTACTCTATTGTCTTAATAAAACGAGTAAACAAATCTATGCGTTATTTAAAATAATCTTAAGAATATATAAAATAGAATGGTGTTCAAAAGCATTTTGAATAAGAACAAAATATTACATAATTAAGCGCTTTTCATCTCTTGAAATAAGTTATCCGCTCTAAGTTAACACTATTGTCAGTTATCGTGATAATTGCCGAACCACTGAAAGGAGTAATCAGTATTTCCCGCCATTCCCAATCTGTAAAAATCCCATCTTTATCTTGCCTAACTTCATGAGTTAATCGCCAATTTTGAACAAGACCTACCCTATTGGTCCAGCTCACCATATATTTAGAAAGGCTCACCTGAGTAATTAGTTTTTTTCAAGTGGGTCATCGAAAATAAAATTGGAGGTCGTAGAATTAAGCAATTTTTCCGAATCCATTTCATACCAACCGGCTATATACAATCTCGTAATTCAGCACACTTTGTTATTAAAAACACCAATATTTTTATTCAGTTGAAATTTGTTATTGCTAAAAGTTAATATTTTAAACCATATTCTGCTTCTTTGCTATTTTATTGTTTCAACCAAAGATAATGAATTGCATTAAAAATCTTATATTTTCTGGAGAGATATATGATCCACAAATTATCTTCTAGCCGCTTTGATTTTCAAACTTCGTCGTCATTATCTATCAAGCTTCGTAAAGCTCTCGCATCAAAATCATTCAAATAAATAAATAAATTATTTACCTTTGGAATCTCACCATTAAACGCAAAGAAGTAACTGGTAACGGCACATTGCCTACCATAACGAATTAAAAATTCTTTAGCATCTACATTACTGTCAGTTATTCTAGGCATAAAATTTAAATATGCTGGTGGTTCTTTTATTCTATCAAGAGCCATGGCTTTAGTTGTTGAGTTGAAATATAATTGCCAAACTTTCTCATAATTTTCTGAAATATATCCTTTACTAAATATGGGCTTTTGATCTTTTGGGTGAGCCGGCTCATGTACGTAATTTGAATTATTCCAATCCTCATCAGTTCTGCGCTTTGGTAAATAATGTGGATTAGACTTTCTGAAGCTCACATACTGATCAAATTTAGATATGTTGATTGTAGAGTTAATACTCCAAGCATTTGATTTTATTTTAATATTTTTTGGTTTCTTTGGATCAAAAAGAAAATCATGAAAGATATTCCATTTATCTAATCTTGGCGTAGCCGTATTGTGATTTCTTATTCTTTCTAAGCCGTCAGCAATTAATAGAATAAATGGATCTCTTTCTATTCCTAACTGTTGATCAAACTCTTCCCAAATTTTCTCAGTTGTTTTTTCAACCCTAGCCCAGGCATCAGTTTTTCTTGTACATTTGGTACTACGGGTAATCAATCTATTTCCCTTTCCATNACCTAATTGTAAAGGTTTACGAATCTCTATTGTGTAGTAAGGAGTTTTGGCTGTAGGAGCTCTCATCTTTGGACTTTCATATATTGGATGTTTACGCATCTTTCCCTCATCAATTGTATGGGAGAATGTATGGCAGTATTATGGCAGTAAATCTATAAAAATATGTTAAAAACCAGTAATTATTTTTTAATATGGGTAAGATTTTGCTATTTTTTTAGATGATTAACTCTGGCGAATACGTTACAGAAATATAGGTGTGGAAATTTAAATCTTGTAGGTGTAAATTTTCTATATAAATTACACTCGCTTCAAAATAATGATAAAATACACATATTTAATAGTTATTATAGATGATATGGTAGTCCAATGTATTGAACGGCTAGTGCCTGTTGCAATTCTTCAGATTTAAGTAAGAGATCGTAATCAGATTGCCTTATCTGCGCATCGAATGGATCTTCGCCTGGAAAAATATGTAACATTTTAGTTAAGCGCCAACTCAAGTTTATGGCACCCCAAACCCTTGAAAGTGCTGTTTTTGAATAATTATCTAGGTGTGAATGGTTTTTATTTTTATAAACCTCAATAATAGCTCTGCTCAAATAATAAATATCAGAGACTGCTAAATTTAAACCTTTAGCACCCGTTGGCGGAACTACGTGAGCGCTATCTCCTGCTAAAAATAACTTATGATATTGCATTGGTTCTGACACAAAGCTTCTGAGAGGTGCTATTGATTTTTCTATAGAGGGACCAGTCTTTATATGTTTAGTTACATCTTCTGGTAAGCGCTTAATTAGAGCCTCCCAAAACCGGTCATCTGACCAATCTTCTATTTTGTCATTGATATCTACCTGTATATAAAATCTACTCAACATTGGATTTCTTTGAGAGGCTAAGGCGAAACCATCGCTATGATATGCGTACAAGACATCTTTGTATGGTGGCACTTCAGCCATTATTCCTAACCAGCCAAATGGATAGTTTCTTTGAAACGACCGTTGATGGTTTTGAGGAATAGCGTGACGCGAAACTCCATGAAACCCATCGCATCCAGCTATATAATCGCAGATTAGTGTTTTCTTTTTACCGTTATATAAAAATGTAACATTAGGGTGGGTTTTATCTACATCACAAATTTTTACTTCAGAGGCTTCACAAAAAATATGTCCATTATCAATCTCTCGTTGTTGAAATAGATCTTCAGTGATGGAAGTTTGTCCATAAGCCATAAAGCTTTTACCTGTATATTTTTTGACGTCAATAAAAAGGCTGGGCTTCCCTTCCCAGGCAATGCTCGTCCCATCATGTGGTATCCCCTCTTTATCCATTCGCTTACCCAGACCAACATCCCGAAGAAGCTGAACAGTACCTGCTTCCAATACGCCAGCTCTTATTCGCCCTATGACATGACTTTTACTTTGGCGTTCAACAATTATGCTTTGGATACCATTAAGATGTAAAATATGACTTAATAATAAGCCAGATGGCCCACCACCAATAATTGCTACCTGGGTCTTATGGATTGACAAGAAAAATTTTCCTTAAAAATTAATAATCATTATTCTGTTAGGCTTAAGTTAAAGACAATTGGTTTTATAATATATAAATGACGTAATGAATATTTAGTATATGTGCAATATTTGACTTACTTACCCTTTTTATTATGTAGTTTTTCATTTATTTGAAAGGTTAATGGTAAACGTTAATAAAATCTTTGATTCTAATGATGTAAAGTGGCTTTCTCAAAAAAAGTTACCTAAGTTAATCTATGATTTTATTGAGGGTGCTACTGGACGTGAAGTCGCTGTAAAACAAAATTTAAAATCCTTTGATGAGATTAAGCTATTACCAAGATCCTTGAGAGATGTGAGTAAACGTAGCTTAGCAACTGAATTTTTGGGTCAAAAATTTGATCAGCCATTTGGAATTTCTCCAATGGGGATGTGTAATTTAACTTGTCCCAAAGCTGATTTAATAATGGCTAAAGCTTCGAAGGAGAGAAATTTTCCACATGGGATATCAACTGCAACATCAACACGTTTAGAAGAGATTCACAACATAAGTGATAAAAATGCCTGGTTTCAGTTATATGTTTTTGCTGGTGCCAAAAGTGGGCTTGACCTTGCGAAAAAAGCTCAAATGGCTGGATATAAAACGTTGATCTTGACTGTTGATGTTCCGCATGGTTCACGCCGGATGAGAGAGTTGAGGAATGGGTTTCAAGTTCCTTTTAAAATGGGATTAAGTCAAATTCTTGATTTGTCTAGCCACCCCTTATGGTCTTTAAAAACATTAATAGCAGGTATACCAAAGCCTGTACTGATTAATGAAAGTGAAGATAGGTTTGATAGAAAAGCAATTAGAATTGGTGCTACATGGGAGTTTCTAGATAAGCTCAGAGTACTATGGAAAGGTAAAATTATTGTTAAAGGTATTTTATCAGTGGACGATGCAAAAAGAGCAAGAAGTGCTGGTATGGATGCTATTTGGGTTTCTAATCATGGTGGCCGACAACTCGATGCTGCTCCGGCAGCAATTGAAGTTTTACCAATTATCCGCGATGCATTAGGCGATGAATTTCCCATAGCATTTGATAGCGGTATAAGAGACGGAAGTGATGTAGTAAAAGCTTTGGCAAAAGGAGCAAACTTTACGTTCTTGGGTAGACCAATTTTACATTCACTGGCTGCTGCCGGTGGCTCTGGTTTAGAAAAAATTCTTTCTATATTTTATGAGGATATCAATGTTGTGATGGCTCAAATAGGGATTAATAAAATAGATGAGATAAATAGTTCAGTGCTTTCTGGAGGGCAAGGATGACTAAAGAGAAAATTAGAGGTGGCGCATTATTAGCACGAGCACTTAAAGAAAAAGGTGTTGAACATGTTTTTACTCTTGCTGGNGGATTTTGCAATCCTGCCTTAGAGGGCATGATGGAATGCCAAATGCCCGTTATAAATTGCCCCCATGAGCAGGTTGCTGGGCATTTGGCTGATGGTCATTCTAGGATCACAAGAAAACCATCTGTTTGCCTTGTTGGTCCAGAAGGTTTTGCAAATGCAGTCCCTGCTATGTTGGAGGCATGGGGTGAAAGAACTCCAGTTATTTTTATAACTGGGTCTTCTACACAAAAACGCCAAGGATCTGGTGGGTTTAAAGAAATTGATGACGTAGCGATAGCGGCGCCATTAACTAAATATTCTATAAGTATTACGGATGGCAAGAGAATAAGTGAATTTGTTGACAGAGCTTGGGTAGCGGCAACAACTGGGTATCCAGGACCAGTTCATATTAGTCTCCCAGTTGATATCATGTTTTCAAAGTTTTATTTTGATGCCGGATTAGATGAGCGACCATTTGATAGAAGCCCTAGAACCTTGCCAAGAGCCTGGCCAGATCCATCTTCATTATCAAAAGTAATTAAAATGGTTGAGCACGCCGAAAGGCCAATAATTATTGGAGGGCATGGGATTTGGTGGTCTGGCGCTGAAAGTTTTTTAGATCAGGCTGGAAACAAATTAAAAATACCTATTTTTAATGTTCCTTATCACCAGAAACTATTGGGGGAAGAAAACGAAGCTTATATGGGATTAGCAGATTTCCATCAATATCATCCGTCTAAGCAGGCAATTCAAGAAAGTGATCTTATTTTAATGATTGGGGGTCGTTTAGATAATCAGATGAACTTTGGTAATGCCCCTTTTTTTCCAGTTACAACAAATTTAATTTGCATCAATGGAAGTCATGAGGAATTGGATTATAACCGTGCTGCTGATGAAGTTTTATTATCTGATCCAGGAGCATTTCTTAATGAATTGATAAAAATAGAACAGACCTGGGTTAATTGGTTTGATTTACAAAAAAATAGAAGAGCGCAGTGGGTTGCAGAATGGAGTAAGCATATTGCCNAAGAGACCAAAAAAGATGCGCGTATTCATCCATTACAGCTTAGTCTTGATGTTCAAAAAGAGTTAGGTGAAAAAGATTGGCTTATTTTTGATGGGGGAAATACGCATTTTTGGTCGGAAATTGCTGTTAATATAGCAGGCTGGAACGGTCAAAAACTTGGAGGCATTATGCATCCTGGGAATTATTCCTTATTAGGTGTTGGCGTGAGTTTTGGAGTTTCTGCAAAGAACTTAAATCCAGATCAAAATGTTGTTGTTATAAGTGGTGATGGTGCCTTTTTATCAGGTGGGCTTTCAATAGAAGCGGCATTTCAAGAGGGTTTGCCAATAACGGTTGTGATAGACAATAATGGTGGATTGGATTGTATTAGCCAGCAACAAGAGAGGTTGTTTGCAAATGGAAAACACTTTGCGACAGACTTTAGGGATATTCCTTTTCATACGATGTTTGAGGGTCTTGGTGGGTATGGGGAACTAGTTACTAAAAGAGAAGACATTGGCCCAGCCTTACGAAGAGCAATGAAGTCTGGAAAGACGGCCTGTATAAACGTTAAATGTAAAGGCGTAATAAGTCCTATTGTGGCCGCTACATCTGATAAACGTGATAAGGCTTCGATAGAGTAATGGCTACTTTATCCTCTCATACTTTAAATGGAACTGATGGATCACACGCTGGTGCTATAAAGGTTAAATTGATTGAAGTTGATGGACAAACTATTTTTGAAACAAAAATGGATGATGGTGGCCGTCTTAAGCAAGAAATTGAGCCCAATAAAATAAATCCGTCATCAATTTATGAGTTAACATTTGAAACTGGGCAATATTGGTTGGAACGAGGTTTTGAGCAAATTATGGATCAGGTCGTTTTAAGGTTTAGAATGCCTGATCCAGAGGGTACTTATCACATGCCTATAATTATAAATCCAAATTCATATTCGACATGGTGGTCAAGTTAATGTCAGATGGCTTGAATATGTCGCGACGGATCCGTCGCACACCTTATACAGATAGCGTGGAGCAATTGGGCGTTAGAGGTTTTTCTGTTGTCAATCATATGCTTTTACCCAAGGCCTTTCAATCGACTGTTGAAGAAGATTATTGGCACTTAAGAGAGCACGTTCAAATTTGGGATGTTTCTTGTCAGAGGCAAGTTGAAATTANAGGCAAAGATGCGACCAAGTTAGTTCAGTTGATGACNCCAAGAGATATTTCAAGATGCTCTATTGGTCAATGTATGTATGTACCAATAATAGATTCTGATGCTGGATTGATAAATGATCCTGTTCTCCTAAAGTTAGATGACAATCATTTTTGGTTATCAATAGCTGACTCTGATGTATTACTTTATGCGAAAGGGTTAGCCATAGGAAAAGGTTTTGATGTAATTGTAGATGAGCCAGATGTGTCCCCGTTAGCCGTTCAAGGTCCAAAAGCAGAAAAATTATTAACTCAGGTTTTTGGATCTAAAATAGGAGATATTGGGTTTTTTAAATTTGGATGGATTAACTTTTGTGGAACAAAACAGGTGATTGCGAGGTCTGGTTATTCCAGACAAGGTGGATTTGAAATTTATTTAAAGGGCTTTCATCTTGGAAAAAAACTATGGGACACTATTTGGAATGCTGGGAAAAAATTCAATATTTTACCAGGATGTCCCAATTTAATTGAACGTATCGAAGGTGGATTATTTAGTTATGGAAATGAGATGACAAGAGCTAATAACCCTCTGGAAATAGGATTAGAAAAATATTGCACGCTAGATGGTTCAATAGATTTTATTGGTCGTGAAAAACTTCAAAGAATTGCAAAAAATGGCATCAACCAACAATTAAAAGGAGTTCTTTTTGGTGGTGACAAGTGTCCAACTTGTGCTGTTCCTTGGCCAGTAATGGTTGGATCGCAAAAAGTGGGAGATATTACATCCGCTATTTGGTCTCCGAGGTTGAAATCAAATATTGGCCTCTCAATGATAGATCGTAATTTCTGGCTTCAAGGTCAGTCAGTTAGTATTCACATGCCCAATGAAATAGTATGCAATGGTAAAATAGTAGATACACCATTTAAAGATTAAACTTTTGCACAAATATTGGATTATGTTGTATTTCCCATTTTTTGTATTTGTACATTATAGCCAAAAATTTATCATTTTCTAAAAATAAATTAAGCCATTTATGAATATTGGACCAGGGTTGATTATCAAACCAAGAACGATCAACGTTGGCGAACTGTCTAATGAATGGTAATAATGCATAATCGAAAATTTTAGGGTCATTACCACACAACCAGTTTTTACCTAAGAGCTTGATATTCAATTCATCTAGAAATTTACAAGCATTGTCCCTGCTACGAATTTTATCTATATCTTCTTTTTTACAATATTTGTAACTATCAAGATTTTTTTTAAACTCGTTATCAATTTTTGATACAAAATTATCAAAATCATTTTCATCATCTATATCAATTAAGTGTTCAGGGTCATTTTTGTTTAAGGCCCATTTCATAATATCAATACTTTCTTCAATTAATTTACCACTTCCTGTTAACAAGACTGGTACGGTACCTTTGGGAGATAATTCAAGCAAGGTGGATGGCTTATCTCTAAGTAAAACTTCTCGATGTTCGTACTCTATTTGGGCACTGAAAATAGCTAATCTAGCTCTCATTGCATAAGGGCATCGTCTAAATGAGTAAAGAATGGAGTGTGACAAAATTAAAACCTTTGATAGTTAAATCATACCATTAACCTGTTATTATTTAACTTTTCTATCTTGGCAAAAGTAATCTCACCAGGCTGTTGTGGATTTTGAAAATCAACTTCAGCAAATTGCTCAGTTCTTCCCATACTTTCACTTTCCATTAAAATATTATGGTATTTACCAATCTGGGAATTCAAATATTTTGATACCTGAGTAGCCCCTAAACTCCTAAGTAATTTAGCGCGCTCTTTAATTTTAATACCATTCACTTGTGGCATTCTAGAAGCAGGAGTACCCTGTCTAGGTGAATAGGGAAAAATGTGTAACCAAGTTAGATCGCATTCATTTACTAATTGCATTGAATTTTTAAACATATCATCTGTTTCCGTAGGAAAACCAGCGATTATATCAGCACCAAAAGTAATTTCTGGACGTATTTTTCTGACTGTTTCACAGAATAAAATAGCGTCGTCTCTGAGATGACGCCTTTTCATTCTTTTTAAGATCATATTATCGCCAGATTGCAAACTTAAATGAAAATGTGGCATTAATCTTGCTTCATTCGCTATTGCTTCCATTAAATTTTCATCAACTTCGATACTATCAATAGAGCTTATTCTTAATCTTGCTAGATCCGGAACTAGCTTTAAAATTTTCAGCACCAAATCCCCTAATTTTGGTTTTGATGGTAAGTCAGAACCCCAACTTGTCAAATCTACACCTGTTAAAACAATTTCTTTAAAACCATTTCCAACAAGGCGTTTAATTTGCTCAATGATTATACCTGCGGCAACTGATCTTGAATTTCCTCTACCATAAGGAATAATACAAAATGTACATCGATGATCACATCCATTTTGCACCTGAACATACGCTCTGCTTCGTGTTCCAAACCCATCAATTAAATGCCCAGCAGTTTCTTTAGCGGACATAATATCGTCTACTTGAATTCTTTCAGTTTTTCCAATGAAGTTCATCTCTTTAGATAGTTCTGTCCAAGTTGAAGTTTTCATTTTTTCAATGTTTCCAAAAACATTTGAGACTTCTGACATTTTGGCAAAAGTCTCTGGCTCTACTTGTGCAGCGCATCCAGTAACTATTATTTTAGTTGTGGGATTTTCTCGATGGATTTTACGGATTTCTTGTTTTGATTTACGGACTGCCTCAGCAGTTACCGCGCAAGTGTTAACAACAGCAATATTTTCAATACTTTCATTTTTGGCTAGTTCTCGCATGGCTTCTGTTTCGTAGGTATTTAAGCGACAGCCTAGGGTTACAAATTTGGGTGTATTCATTGGATTAAAAATTCTTTGGTTAAAGTGCCATTAAATGAGTGAGCTGTTGCACCAGTCATCCATACTCCGTCTGATTGCCAATTAACTTCTATTTGACCACCGTCAAGATCTACTATCACTGTATTTTGCGTTAAATCATTTCGGACAGCTGCAACTACGACAGCACATGAAGAAGATCCAGAAGCTAGTGTAATGCCAGAGCCGCGCTCCCAAACTCTTAACCTTATATGATTTTTTCCTACTACACTTGCAAATTGTACATTTGTTTTTTCAGGAAAAAGAGGATGATTTTCAAATTTTGGCCCAAGTTTCTCAAGATCTATACTTTCAACATTTTCTACAAAAAAAGTGCAATGAGGATTGCCCATACTTGTTGCAGTAGGATTTCCTTCAATTGGTAATTTTAAAGTATCGATTTCTTTTGCAATGGGAATCTTATTCCATTCAATTTGAGGTGGCCCCATATTTACAGATATAATATCCTTTCCAAGATCTTTTGCTACAAGCGTTTTACTGCCTGTAGTTAATTTTAACTCAGTTTTCTTAAGCTCATTCATCAAATATTTAGCTATACATCTGGTAGCGTTTCCGCATGTTGTTGATCTTGACCCATCAGAATTAAAAAAAATCAATTCTGCATCAGTTTCTGTGCTATCCAAAATTATAGCTAATTGATCACAACCCACGCCTCTGTTTCGGTCTGAAATTTTACAAACTAATTCTTTGCTTAGGTCTATTTGTAGTTCACGCTGATCAATGATTACAAAATCATTTCCAAGTCCATGCATTTTGATAAATGGAATTTCCTGCACTTTTATTTCCTCTTAATATCAAATTGGGAATAAATTGATTATTTTTAGGTAAAAATCTTTAATTTGGGTTAAACAGTTTCTTTTATTAGGGTTATTTAACAAATTTTTAATAATACTTCAATTTGATAAACATTTTGGGATTTTAGGTAAATAGCCAACTTATTCATAAATATATAGATTTTCCCTTGACCAAACATTACACCACCGCTACGTAACCTCATTGTGTGGGCCCTTAGCTCAGTTGGTAGAGCAACTGACTTTTAATCAGTGGGTCACAGGTTCAAATCCTGTAGGGCTCACCATATAAATCTTAGATCTATTTCTTTTGATGGAGTGGTTGCGGCTAAGACCACAACAATATATCACAAATTATTAAGTATAATTTGATATTGGAGATCTAGATGAGTTTTCATTTACAACCAGTGCCCCCTGCGAGACCAAATAGATGTCAGTTATTTGGGCCAGCCTCAAGAGCAGCATTATTTGAGAAGATGGCTGGATCAAAAGCTGATGTAATTAATATAGATCTAGAGGATAGTGTTGCACCTAGTGACAAAATAAGTGCACGCGTAAATGCTATTAAGGCAATTAATGAAATTGATTGGGGAAAGAAAACTTTATCTGTGAGAATTAATGGCCTTGATACACCATACTGGTATCGTGATGTGGTGGATTTAATTGAGCAAACTAATGGCCGTCTGGATCAAATCATGATACCAAAAGCAGGTAATGCAAAGGATATTTATGCTGTTGATGCTTTAGTGTCTAGTATCGAGTCTTCAAAAATGATTTCTAAAAGAATAAATTTTGAAGCGATTATAGAGACAGCTGCAGGATTAGTTAATGTTAATGAAATCGCCTCATCAAGCTTGCGATTACAAGCGCTATCATTAGGAGCTGCAGATTTTGCTGCATCTATGGGAATGCAAACTACAGGGATTGGAGGAACCCAATCCAATTATTACATGATTGAAAATGGTGAGATTGAAAGTGACCGTGATATTCATTTTTCTGATCCTTGGCATACTGTTACTACTTCAATTGTTGCAGCTTGTAGGGCAAATGGATTATTACCAGTTGATGGGCCGTTTGGAGATTTCTCTGATGACGCGGGATTTAAAGCTCAGGCGCGTCGATCTGCAACTTTGGGGATGGTGGGAAAGTGGGCTATTCATCCTAAGCAAATAGTTTTGGCTAATGAAATATTTACTCCATCTGAAGAAGCTGTTGCCGAAGCGAGGGAAATTTTATCTGCTATGGAAAAAGCAAAAAATAGTGGTGAGGGAGCAACTGTTTATAAAGGACGTCTTGTTGATATTGCGTCAATCAAACAGGCAGAAGTAATTGTCCGTCAATCTGAATTAATGGTAGACTAAAAAATAGATACATTTTATTTATCTAAAATGATATTTTGAACATTGTTGTAGAGGCCTTGAAAAGTGCAAAATTATTTAGAGTTCGAAAANCCATTAGCAGAAATAGAAGGTAAAGCTGCTGAGCTAAGAGCCTTAGCCAAAACTTCTGAAGGAATGGATGTTGAAAAAGAAGCAGTAGCATTGGATGAGAAGGCAGCCTCTCTACTTATAAATTTATACGAAAATTTAACACCTTGGCGAAAGTGTCAAGTTGCAAGGCACCCCAACCGACCGCATTGCCGAGATTATATAGATGTGCTTTTTCAAGAATATACGCCATTAAGTGGGGATAGAAACTTTGCAGATGATCACGCAGTAATGGGTGGGATTTGTCGTTTCAATGATCAACCCGTTGTGGTTCTGGGTCAAGAAAAAGGGTTTGATACTAAATCTAGGATTGAACGAAACTTTGGAATGGCAAGGCCTGAGGGATATCGAAAAGCTATTAGATTGATGGACTTGGCGGATAGGTTTGATTTGCCAGTAATAACTTTGGTAGATACACCGGGAGCGTATCCGGGCAAGGGTGCTGAGGAGCGTGGCCAATCGGAGGCGATCGCTCGATCTACTGAAAAATGCCTTCAAATTGGAGTCCCTTTAATTTCAGTTATTATTGGTGAAGGTGGCTCAGGTGGTGCAGTTGCATTTGCAACAGCTAATCGCGTTTTGATGTTACAGCATTCAATTTACTCTGTAATTTCACCTGAGGGGTGCGCTTCTATTTTATGGAAAGACGCAGAAAAAATGCGTGAAGCTGCGGAAGCTTTGCGACTTACTGCTCAAGATTTACTTAAGCTGGGGGTCTGTGATGGAATTGTGGAAGAGCCTAGAGGTGGTGCGCAGCGCGGTAAAGAAAAGACAATAAAAGCAGTTGGTGATGCCATAAGTAAGGAGCTAAATTCTTTAAATTTATTGAATAGGGCTGAATTAATAGATGATAGGCGCCAGAGGTTTCTTGATTTGGGATCTAAAGGCTTGATGTCTTGAAGTGAATTAAAAATGTTAGCTATACCCCTTGGCTCAGCTGGGTAGAGCGGACCATTACTAATGGTATAGATCAACTTAAAACAATATGCACAAACTCATACTATCTTTATAACTCCTTATTATTATAAGGTTATATTGAAAATATAAGTCAAGTTTTGTTATTTTATAAAGTATTGGAGATTATATAATGATTAAAAGGATATATATTGCGGGTCCATTATTTAATATTCATGAAACAAGGTTTCTGGAAGATATTGCTAAAGAATTAGAGAGTAATGGATACCAATGTTTTCTTCCACATAGAGATCAGTCAGGAATTAATGAATCTGAATTAGAAAAAACAGAAATGAGTGAGGCAACTAAAGATAGAATATTTAATAATGATTTAGATGCCCTTAAAGGGGCTGATATAACTGTTGCGTTAATAACAGGATGGGATATCGACTCTGGAACAGCAGGGGAAATCGGGTACACCTTTGCATGTGGCAAACCCATTGTTGCAATTGATGCCTCTGAGAGAAGATATAGAAATTTATTTGTTGAAGGAATGATAACTAAAACAGTGAATGATGTTGATGAAATCATCCCAGCAATAGAAAAGATTATGGCTTAAGAATTTACTATTAGGTATGGGGGTTAAGTTTTTTAAAACTGAAAAATATATTTCTAGATAATTATTTCCGCGAAAATAATATAGAGTTCCATTTATAAACCATTTATTATAATTGAAAAGTGTGGTCCCATAGCTCAGCAGGATAGAGCACCAGATTCCTAATCTGGGGGTCGCAGGTTCGAATCCTGCTGGGATCACCATTTTTATCGATTAAAGAATATTTTAGTACTAATAAGGAAAAAACTTAGCATGAGCAATATAATTGAAAGCTTAATGGGTCATCGGTCAATTAGACAATTTACTGAAAAAGAGATTGATAATGAGTTATTGTGTCAACTTATTTCAGCTGGGCAAGCAGCGGCCAGCTCGAGCTTTCTCCAGGGTGTAACAATTATCCGGATTTCAGATCCAGATAAACGCGCTAAATTTTCTAAATTAGCGGGAAACCAATCTCAAATCATATCATCACCTGAATTTTTAGTTTTTTGTGCTGATTTAAATCGCTCCACACGCTGCTGTCATGAACATGGAACCTTACCAACAGAAGGCTTTACGGAGCAATTCATTATCGCTACGGTTGATACCGCTTTATATGCTCAAAATGTGGTGGTAGCAGCAGAATCAAAGGGTTTAGGTATTTGTTACATTGGCGCAATTAGAAATGATCCCACATTAGCCACTAGCTTATTAGATTTGCCAGAGAATGTTTATCCTGTGTTTGGACTTTGTATTGGTTATCCTGCTGAGAATCCAGAGGTCAAACCTAGGCTTCCAGTATCAGTCATACTTAAAGAAAATAGTTATGATTCAAATGATGAGGAAGAACAAATTAATTTATATGACAAAGTTGTACGCAATTACTATGCTGAACGATCTGGAAATAAGAAGTCACAGAGTTGGAGTGAGCAAATGAGTGGTCTGCTTAGTTCCCAAGCTAGGCCTCATATGCGCGCCTTTTTAGCAAGTCAGGGATTTGAGATGAAATAATGATTGATAATAAACTACTTCCTATTGTTGAAGTTTTCTTAAGTCCAATTGCAAATTACTTAAGTGGTAGAAGAATAAGCGCAGATACTATTACGATATTTGGCTTTACCATTGGTCTTTTGGCGGTGCCTTTTATATTCTTAGGATTTTTAAAGTTAGCCCTTTTATTGATTATCTTTAATAGAATTTGTGATGGATTAGATGGAATTGTTGCCCGTATGAATNAGATAACAGATAGGGGNGCATTTCTTGATATTTCGTTAGATTTTATTTTTTATGCCTCAATACCTGTGGCATTCGCACTCTCTGATCCTTCAAAAAATGCGTTACCTGCCTTGATTTTATTATTTTCATTTTTTGGAACAGGATCTACTTTTCTTGCATTTTCAATAATAGCAGAAAGAAAAAATATAAAACCAAAAAAGTTTATGAATAAAGGGTTCTATTATCTTAGTGGCTTGATGGAGGGTGGTGAAACAATTATGTTTTTTGTTATCATGTGTTTATTGCCCACTTATTTCTCGATTATAGCATATGTTTTTAGTTTTGGTTGTCTCTTGACCACCATATTTAGATTAAAAAGTGGCTGGAGTACCTTTAGGTAAGGATTTCTTTACTAAATGACGCTACGTTAATCATTACAGTTATTAAATCTGGCACTAGTAAGATCATATTGTTTTTAATTTGTTAATATTGAATCTGAAAAAGTAGCGAGCCAATGGCAAGCAAAGTAATTTAGGGTTAATTGGAGAAACTAAAATGAGAAATTTATTTAAGAGAATAGGCAAGTTAGCAATGCCTGTTGGTGTATTGATGACTATGCCTCTTGTAGCATCAGCGTCTACCAACTTAAGAGCTGATGATTTTGTTGGTATCAGTTTCTGGGTGATATCTATTGCCATGGTTGCAGCAACAATTTTCTTCTTTATGGAATCAAATAAAGTAGATGCAGAGTGGAGCACATCCTTAACAGTAGCTGGATTGGTAACGTTGGTTGCGGCAGTTCACTATTTTTATATGCGTGGTGTTTGGGTGGAGACACAAGATACTCCAACTGTTTATCGATACGTTGACTGGATTATCACAGTTCCCCTACAAATCATAGAGTTTTACTTGATTTTAGCAGCAGTTGGAGCGGTAGCTGGACGTGTTTTCTGGAATTTATTAGCAGCATCACTTGTTATGTTGGTGTTTGGATATCTGGGAGAAGTTGGTTATATGAATGTTTGGTTGGCGTTTGCTATTGGCATGGCTGGCTGGCTATATATCCTTTGGGCAATTTTTGCAGGGGATGCACAAGCAAATCTAGCAGATGCCCCCGAGGGTGTTCAATCAGCATTTAAAACTATGAGACTTATAGTTTTAGTTGGTTGGGCGATCTACCCAATAGGATATGTAATTGGTTACGCTGGTGATCAAGTAGATGCTGGAACGTTAAATGGCATCTATAACATTGCTGATTTTGTAAATAAAATAGCGTTTGGCCTTATGATTTGGTCGGCAGCAACTTCGTCTAGAGCAAAAGCGAAGTAAATTTTATTGAAATTATTGATTAAATGCCCGCTATGGCGGGCATTTTTTTTTACTAAAATAAATTTAAATTGTTAGATTTTAATATGCTTTATATAAGGTATCCTAATTATAACTTTTGAAACTAAAGATTAATTAGGATAATTTAATGGAATCGCTTTCAATTTCAGAGGCCGCTTTTCAACTTAGCTTGAAAGATTTTGAAGAAGCCGCTGATCGAATTTCAAATGATATTATCGTGACGCCCTTATTACCATTCGAATGTGCTAATCGAAAATTAATGCTTAAAGCAGAGTGTCTACAAGAGCTTGGGTCTTTCAAAATAAGGGCTGGCGCCAATGCAATTGCATCAGCAAATAAAAAAGATCTGATTAATGGTGTAGTGACAGCTAGTGCTGGTAATTTTGGTCAAGGTGTTGCTAAAGCTGCAAAAAATAGAGGTTTACCTGTTCATGTTATAGTTCCAGATACAGCTGCTAAGGTAAAGGTTAATGCTCTTTTAAATCTTGGAGCAAAAGTTACGACAGTCCCATTTTCTGACTGGTGGCAAGTAATGATGACAAGATCAGCAGGGGTAGATGGNTTTTTTATTCATCCAGTTGCTGAACTTGAAGTAATAATTGGTAANGGTGGAATTGGATTGGAGATTTTTTCCCAATGCCCTGATGTTGAGGTTATTGTTGTACCTTTTGGGGGTGGAGGTATGATTTCTGGAATAGCTTTAGCAATGAAGGCGCTTGGAAAAGCCCCCCTGATAGTAGCCTGCGAAATAGAAAGCTCAACACCATTAAAATCTGCAAAAAGCAAAGGTGAACCTGTTAAGGTTGAGCGAGGAAAGAGTTGGATTGATGGCATTGGCTCAACAAGTGTTTTACCCGACATGTGGCCCCTACTTGATGAGTTGGTTGATAGTGTAGTAGTCGTTTCTCATTCTGAAGCAGAGGCTGCGCTTCGATCTTTGTCAGCAAAAGCCCACCTGGTTGCTGAGGGAGCTGGTGCAGTTGCTTTAGCTGCAGCAATGAAACCGCAATTTTCTGGTAAGAATATTGTGGCTGTGATTTCAGGGGGAAATATTGATCCTAAGATTTATGGCGAAATTTTGGATTATAGTTCTTCTTAGCTTTGTTTAAGACATCGAAAAACATCTCGCCTTAATAAATAGCTATTTGAAAATTACCTTGCCATTTTTCCATTTGTCTTTTTTATGAAATTTACCGGTTTCTTTGTAATGTTCAAAAATACCATCTTCTTTCCCACCTATATAATTTCCTTTGTATGATAATTGCCCATTATCATAATAATATTCCCAAGGCCCATCCAGGCAGTCATCTTTATAGTTCCCCTTCCAGTTAAGCTGACCGTTTTCATAATAGGATTCCCAAAAACCGTCTCTTTTTCCATTTATTATTGTGCCATTTTGTTGACCAGAAACATCACCAATAAACGGTACATCTGTAAATTTTTTATAAAAAATACCGTTTCGAATGACGAGATCATTTGGGGAAACGGTTTCGCTGAAACCTAAGTGACTTGCCATAATAAAATCCTTTAAGATTATGATCAGAAATACTAATTGAAAGAAGACAATATATTTAAACCAAAGTGAAGAGATTAATAAATTTGGTTATTAAGTGCTATGTACCTATCGAATTATAGTTTTTTAGATTTGATTGCTAATTTTTCGTAGTAGCGTAGTATTTATTTTAATTTTTCTCACCTTTGGAGATTTGTTTGTCAGATGTTAAAGAAAAAAAGGGTTACTGGGAATATTTTTGGGATAATGGTCAGGTGTACTTTAAAGGAAACTGGAAAAAAGGTTTAATGCATGGTGATTGGCAATCATATTACCCCACAGGAAGATTGTTAGGAGCAGGATGTTACAAAAATGGTCTTCGTGATGGTAAATTCTCTTCTTATCATGATAATGGGAATTTGGAGTGTGAAGGTAGTTTTAAAGATGGAAAAAGAATAGGAAGTTGGAGATTTTATAATAATAATGGTTTTCTGAGCAAAGAGGAAATCTATAATAATGAAAGTTGTTTAAAATAAATATAAAGTAGGATTTGAGAATAATTAATTTAAAATTATAGGATGGAGTTGTAATTTATGTATTCTGTTAAAAAAATGATTGGTAATATTGAGTTATTTATTTTGAAAGACGGTCAAACTGAATTTGGGGAAGAAACGTTTTCTGGAGCTAGTTCTTCTGAAATTAATGAGTTATTAAATTTAAATAATAGAAAAACAATTGAAACAAATTTTAATGCATTTCTTGTTAAATCTGGTGGCAAGAATATTTTGATTGATGCTGGCGCTGGAACTCTTTTTGGCCCTGCAGCTGGAGACCTGTCAAAAGCCCTAGAAGAAGTTGGAGTAATAAATGATGATATTTCACATATCATTGCGACACATTTGCATCCAGATCACATCGGTGGAATGGTATCTGAAAACGGTGAGAAAGTTTTTAAAAATGCTGGATTAACGCTAACACAAGACGAGTATTCATTTTGGAATAAGAAAGAAAATTTCACAAACAACCCAGGTGATCAAAAATTACCACTTGATGTTCTTAGCGCTTACTCTAGCCATTTAAATTTAATAACTGGAGATGGAGATATGGGTTTAGGATTGTCAGCTATAGATTTACCTGGTCATACCGCGGGACATATAGGTGTTATGATTTCTTCTGGTAATAATCAATTTGCTATTGCTGGTGACATAATACATGCGCAATATCTGCAGATTAATAATCCAGAAATATGTGTGGTCTTTGATCAAGATCCAGATTTAGCACGACAATCACGTCGAAGAATATTAGATATGTTGGCTAGGGAAAAAATAATGTTTTCTGGAGGCCATCTTTTGAGCCCTGCACTTGGATATGTCGAATATAAAGGGTTAAATTATTCTTGGGTACAGGCTGGCCCAGATGGAATCTAATTATAGTTATAAAAGTAATTATCCCCATGGTTAAATGTGTCAAATAAAATAGATTAATATAATTTTTTTTACTGAAAATATTTAAATACTTAGATTGGAAAAGAAATGTCAAATAAAGCTGAAATCTTTAAAACAAGTGGTCAGAACAAATTATATGGATCAATTTTAGAAACAGTTGGAAACACACCAGTTATTCGGCTTAATAAGTTATCCCCAAAAGGTGTGGAAATATATGTTAAAGTTGAATCTTTTAATCCAGCAGGTTCAGTCAAGGACCGATTGGCCTTAAATATCATTGAAGCTGCTGAGCGATCAGGAGATTTGAAGCCAGGACAAACAGTGGTTGAAGCCACTAGTGGTAATACGGGGATAGGCTTAGCAACTGTATGCGCCACTAAGGGTTATCCACTAGTAATTACAATGGCAGATAGTTTTTCAATAGAACGCCGAAAATTAATGAGGTTTTTAGGAGCAAAAGTTATCCTTACTCCTAGAGCAGAAAAGGGTTTAGGTATGTATAAAAAAGCTAAGGAGTTAGCAGACAAGAATGGCTGGTTCTTAGCGCATCAATTTGAAACCAGTGCTAATGCTGATATTCATGAGGCTACTACTGGACAAGAAATTATTAATGACTTTGGTGAAAAGAAGTTGGATTATTTTGTGACTGGTTATGGTACTGGGGGTACTGTTACTGGGGTAGCTAGGGTTTTGAGAGAGTATAGTCCAAAAACAAAAATAGTTTTGAGCGAACCTGATGTTGCTCCAATAGTTGGTTCTCAACATGTTCAAGAACGGAATAAAAATGGGGAACCATCCGTTAGTCATCCCCATTTTCAACCACACCCTATTCAGGGTTGGACACCAGATTTTATACCACTCGTTTTACAAGAAGCTATTGATAAAAACCTGTTTGATGAGCTTTTACCTGTAAATGGTAAGGACAGTATTTATTGGTCCAAGCAACTAGCTACAAAAGAAGGTATATTTACTGGAGTTTCTGGTGGTGCAAGTTTAGCTGTTGCCATTGATGTTGCAAAAAATGCAAAGAATGGTTCAGTTATTTTAGCAATGTTACCAGATACGGGTGAGCGCTATTTATCAACGCCATTATTTGATGATATTGAAACGGAAATGTCTAATGAAGAAATAGAGCTGTCTAAGTCAACACCTGGATTTCAAATGTAATCAGAACAAAATAAAAAATGACAACATTATTATTTCTCAATAACTTTTTTTAAAAAATCCAATAAATCTTTTTTGGGTTTTTTATATTCTAATAGGGAATGCTTATATTGGAGATGGCTATTTGAATAAACGATTCCTTTGCTTCCATTTTCTTTATTTAGAAGTGGGCCACATCCTAGTTTATAATTTGAGTAAGCAAACCATGGGTCAGCTTTACCAACCAGAGATAAAACCATTTCACGCTTGGTTGCATTCATGCCGCTATATTCTGGCCAAGAATCAGGATTGCAATTCCACCCCTCAATAATACGAGCTTTTAATTTTTGGGAGATATCAGAAAATTTTAACGTCGCTGTCGCAATACCACCTTGGCTATGACCCATTAATATTATATTTTCCTCATCTACAAAGTTAAAACCTTTTAATTGTTTTATTGCGTATTTAGCATCGAACCGTCTTATATTGAGTGTTCCTCTATAAAGGCCGCCCTTGTAAGTATATATATCGCATGATTTTGGGTATTTTGAACGGGCAAAACTTACTGGTGCAATTATTAAAAACCCATTGTCAGCTAAAAATTTAATTCTGTGATGGGTTCCAGAATGGATGCCATAACAGCCATGTAAAAAAATAATAGTTGGAAGCCTCTTATTTTTTTCAAATAAATCTTCACTTATCATATCAACGCTCGATAGTTTTGATTTTCCAAAGCCATATGGAATTCGAACGATTGAGCTTTGCCATGTACGTTCCATTTCTACCGGATTTGACCAATCCTCTTTCATCATTTCCTTTGGTGGGGTGAATTTGGTATTAGAATTATTTGTACCATTTATTTCTAACTCATTGGAGTACAATGAAATTGGGAAGAATATTATTAAACTAATAATTAAAAATAAATAAATCCGCATGGTTCTTATTAAAATTTTTTTGCTATTAAAAGCAATTTTTATTTTTAAGTAATAATGGATTGCTATTAGTGTATACAAAATGCATTGCTTTAGTTGAGAGTAAATCTAATAGATTGAGATTATATTTTGTTGTCAGATGTGAATCTTTCTGCACGTAAGAAAACATTTCAAGCAATTGGTATACTTTTATTGGCCATTACATGTTTTGACATCATGGCAGTATTTGTTCGAATTTTATTAGAGCACTATAGCCCTCAAGAATTATCAGCATATAGGAACGTGATAGGAGTAATACCAAGTATTATTCTTTTAATTTACACAAGGGAACTCACTTTAAATTTTTCAACTTTAATTATTAAACAATGGCGATTAGCACTTTTTAGAGGATTTTCAGTTGCTTTAGCCCAACTGTGTTATTATTCAGCAATTGGTGTTTTGGACTTAGCGACTGTTTCTACGCTTGGTCAAACAAACGCATTTTTTGTGGTTATTCTATCTGTTGTTATAATAGGAGAAAAAGTTGGGATATGGAGATGGGCTGCGCTATCTCTTGGCTTTCTTGGCGCTATGTTAATTCTAAAACCTGGAACAGATGCTTTTTCAGTTTATGCCTTACTACCAATTTGTGCGGCATTTTTATATGGATTTTCCATATCCACCCTTCCAAAATTTGATCGTAGTATCTCAAATGGGTTGCTTTATTTATATTCATCAATAGGTGCAGGGATCGGTGCAATTATTTTAGCAGCATTAATGACTGATTTTACTCCAATTCATTCCTTTCGGCATATGGTACTAATTTTTATAATGTCCATAACTGGAGGGATCGGTGTATTATTGATGATGATCGCTTATAGGATGGCGCCACCCTCCGTTTTGGCTCCTTTTATTTATTTTGGCATAATCACAGCGTTTATGTTTGGATGGATATTTTTCAACGAATTCCCAATTGATACTCTTTTCCCAGGTGTGCTTTTGATCGTGGGAGCAGGTGTATTAATAGTATGGCGAGAAAATAAAGCAAATAAAAGTTGAGATTTTTATATTATATCTGCAAAATGAGATAATAGTTTATGTTTTAATATTTTTCCTGTCGCAGCAGTTGGAAACTGTTTGATAATAAAAATTCTTTGAGGAATTTTATATGGTGCAAGTCGTTCTTTTAACCAAACCTTTAATATGTTTTCAGTAATGCTCCCATCAGTGATAATAAAAGCTAAAATTTCTTCATTATTTTTTATACTTCTGCCAATCACAGCAGATTGATAAACGTTAGGGTGCTTTGTTAACATTGCTTCCACTTCGGGAGGGTAAACATTAAAGCCTGATCGAATTATTAATTCTTTTAATCGCCCTACAACAAAGATTGACCCATCAGGCTCAATATAACCCAGATCACCAGTTTTAAAAAATCCGTCATTGGTCATTGCATCTTTAGTCATTTTTGGTTCTCTATAATAACCTTTCATTATGTTTTCACCTCGAACTAAGATCTCGCCAATATTTTCCTGATTTGGATTTCTGATTTTGACCTCAACATCTGGCATAGCAAAACCAACAGACAAATCTGTTCGGGGATATTCGTTTGTTGTAACAGATATTGTAGGTGAAGTTTCTGTTATTCCATAACCATTGTTAAGCTGGAGGCCAAAAATTTCTTCAATTTGTTTTTTTAAATCTGGATCTAATGGTGCTCCACCTGTAGCTAGATTTCTTAATTTAGGGGCTTCTAGCTTTTCATTATTTTGATCCAATAATTCGATTATTGATGCAAACATTTGAGGAACACCAGGAAACCTGGTTATACCATCCCTTAAAAATTTTAATACTTCAGTTGGCTTAAACCGTGGTGCAAATTTTATAGAGCCTCCAGCAAAAATTATAGGCAAGAACGCCGATGCCAAGCAATATATATGCGTGCCTGGTAAGACTCCCAAAACTCTATCATTACAATTTAAACCAATATAGTTTGCAGAATTTCTAGCATTGAAAAGTAAGTTGTTGTGGGTAAGCATTACGCCTTTTGGTTCACTGGTTGTGCCTGTTGTATATAATAAAGTTGCGACCTGTTCTCCATTTTTAATTACCTCTTCAGGCTCTTGTTTGTTAATTGAAGTACACACTATGGGTCCACAATTTAACTTTCCTATAGTTTTTGCTTTCAAAAAATTAGCATGAATTTGAGCATCTTTTGAAGATTCTGTCGTAAATAAAACACATTTTGCTTTTGAGTGTTTTATTACAGCTGTTAGCTCTTTTCTTGATTGGCGTGCATTTACTAAGACACTCCATGCATTAATTTCACTAAGAGCAAATATTGCGACTGCATACATAGCAGAGTTTTCTGATACGAGGACCACCCTATCACCACCCAAAATACCGTGCCTTATTAGTTTTTTGGCTAGCAATGAGGACATTTCTTTTAATTCAAAATAACTATACTCAGATCCTTCAAAATCTATAATGGCAAGGGAGTTAGGGGGCTTATCTTTCAATAATTCATGTATTCGTTTCACTTTTATTGTATCCTAAATATTATGAGTGAAATCTATTTTTGAGTTAATTTAAAGTACATAATAAATTTTTGTCATTTTGTTAAAAATGGTAGCTTCTTCTTCTGAAGAGTGTCAACATATATGGGCTAGAGATTATAATAAATTAAAATAGGCAGGGAATAGTAATGAAAGGCATGATGATGCATCGTCCGTTACGTATAGCGGATATATTGACTTTTGGTGAAGAGACTCACGGTGATGCTGAAATAGTATCTGTAACTGTAGAGGGTGGCATTCATAGAACCACATATGGTGAAACTGCGCCACGTGTAAGAAAACTGGCTAATGGATTGTTATCTTTGGGTGTTAAAGTAGGTGACAGGGTCGCAACATTAGCATGGAATGGGTATCGTCACTTTGAGCTTTATTATGCGATTTCAGGAATTGGTGCTGTTTGTCATACCATAAACCCACGCCTTTCTGCTGAGCAAATGATTTATATTATAAACCACGCGGGAGATTCAATAATTTGTGTGGATCTAACATTTATTCCAATATTAGAAGCTATAAAAGATAAAGTTCCCTCTAATATGAAATATATAATAATGACTGATCGGGATCATATGCCTGATACAGTACTAGAAAATGTTTTATGCTATGAGGAAGTATTGGAGACAGGAGATTCAAATATTGAATGGCCTGAATTCTCAGAAGAAACAGCTTCTAGTTTATGTTATACTTCTGGAACGACTGGTAATCCTAAAGGATCTTTGTATACGCATAGATCTACTGTCTTACATTCTCTAACAGCAGGTATTTCATTTCCAGAAACTATGCGGGCAGGTGTTAGAATATTACCGGTTGTACCCTTATTTCATGTAAATGCTTGGGGGCTAGCTTATGCTGCACCACTTGTTGGAGCGTCTATTATCTTTCCTGGGCCTAATCTTGATGGTAAAAGTATTTTTGATCTTATGGATAGTGAAAATGTTTTTTCTGCATGGGGAGTGCCTACTGTTTGGTTAGGTCTTCTGAGTGAAATCGAGAACCGTGGCCGTATTCCCAATGGTTTTGGAGAAGCTATTATTGGTGGGTCAGCAGTTCCAAGATATATGGTTGAATCTTTTGAAAAATTAAGTGTTTCGGTCTGTCACGCATGGGGCATGACCGAAATGAGTCCTATTGGTACTAATGGAAGATTGTCCCCGGCACATTCAAAATTACCAATGAATGAAAAAATTGATTTGAAGGTCAAGCAGGGTCGTCGTGTTTATGGTGTTGAACTAAAAATTGTAGATGAATCTGGAAATAAAGTTCTGCATGACGGTATTTCAAATGGTGAGCTGTATGTTCGAGGCAACATGATTATCTCGGATTATTATAATAATCCTGAAGCAACCCGAGATGCGATAGATGCTGATGGTTGGTTTGGAACTGGCGATGTAGCAACAATTGATTCAGATGGATTTCTTACAATAACTGATCGAGCTAAGGATCTTATTAAATCTGGTGGTGAATGGATTAGCTCAATTGATGTTGAAAATATGGCAATGGGACATCCAGATGTTTCAAATTGTGCTGTAATTGCTATTCCAGATCCTAAATGGGATGAGCGACCATTGTTAATAGTTGTATCAGTGCCTGAGATTGAGCCTGATTCAAAAAGCATTCTTGAACATTTGGGTAAAAACTTAGCAAAATGGCAAATACCTGATAAAATTATTTACGTTGATAGCCTACCTTTGACAGCTACTGGAAAGGTTTCTAAATTAACGCTCAGAAAACAGTATGGTGACAACAATTAATTAAAAACTCACGTTGTTTTTTTAATTTGAGATTATGTTTAAAATGAATAGAGGAATTGGATTGAATGGTTGTTAATTCTNCCGAAAAGCTAGGGTTTGATCCAGATAGATTAAACAAAATAACTGACTGGATGCAGCGGTATGTTGATGAAAAAAAATTTCCTGGAAGCTCTCTTTTAATTAATAGAAACAGGAGTGAAGTCTTTTATTCAGATGTTGGAAGTCGAGATATTTCAGATGGATTGCCATTTGAACGAGATACTATTGTCAGAATTTATTCTATGACCAAGCTTATAACTTCTGTGATCTTAATGAAGCTTGTGGAAAAAGGTCTCTTCTCGCTTGAAACTCCAGTGTCTGAATTTATTCCTTCATTTAAAAATATGCGATCTTTAGTACCAAATGCAAAATCAATAGATCAGACTGAAACCTGTGATACACCCACTTTGCATCATTTGTTAACGCATACGAGCGGCCTGAGTTATAGTTTTAATCCTGGACTACTGGCAGGAGAAATGGAAAGGGCTGGATTAACAATGGGGGAGATGTTTAATTTTACGTTAAAAGATGCTGTAACTGAACTATCAAAATTACCCCTTTCCTTTAAGCCAGGCAGCCGCTGGGAGTACTCAGTTTCCACTGATTTGCTTGGAAGAGTGATAGAAATTGTTTCTGGGAAAACCTTAGATAAGGTTTTCAGAGAAGAAATTTTTGATCCACTGGGAATGGAGGAAACGTCATTTAAGATTTACCCTAAATCTATCGATCGATTTGCATCACTGTATTCACCATTAGAAGGTAATAGCTTAGCTTTGGTGGATCATCGGGATACAACACCCTACCGAAAGCCATTATTATTCTCAGGTGGAGGAGGCCTTGTTAGTACGATTGATGATTATATGAAGTTTGGTGAAATGATTTGTGCTGGTGGTATTTATAAAAACACGCGCATTATTTCTTCAAAAACTTTGAATTTTATGCGGTTGAATCATTTACGGGGAGATATAGCGTCTTTGGGTCCAGAGAGTTTTGCTGAGCAACCGATGGATGGAATGGGTTTTGGATTGGGTGGTGCAGTTGTTTTAAATCCAGGCCTTACAAGAATACCAGGAAATGTGGGTGATTTTGGGTGGGGAGGAATGGCTTCAACATTTTTTTGGACAGATCCAGTAAACAATATGTCAGTTGTATTTTTCACGCAATTGTCACCATCGAGTAGTTATTCAAATAGAGCAGAATTAAAGGCATTAGTTCATGGAGCAATGATAAACTAAGGTGGAATTTTTAATCATTATGAGGGATTTTGTTAATGTCTATTGAGAGAGAGATTTTATGGAGTCCATCTGAAAATAGATCCACAAATACTATGTTGGCCAAATATAAATCTTGGCTGAGTTCGGAGCACTCATTGTGCTTTGATAACTATCAAGAGCTTTGGGAATGGAGTGTTGATGACGTTGAATTTTTCTGGGAAACTATTTGGAGTTTTTTTGATGTTAAGGCAAGTAAACTTTATTCAAAAGTTCTAGCAAAAAAAGAAATGCCAGGAACAGTATGGTTTCCTGGAAGTGAGCTAAATTATGTCGATCAGCTTTTACGACAGAAAGAGATAACTCCATATAAAATTGCTGTTGTTAGTCAATCTGAAACTTTTGGACGTGTAGAACTAACGTGGACAGAGCTTTATCAACAGGTGGCAAGTGTTGCGGATCAGTTTAGAAAAATTGGGCTTGAAAGGGGTGACAGAGTAGTTGCCATCTTACCTAATTCCACAACAGCCTTAATTGCATTTCTTGCTACAGCCAGTTTGGGAGGAATTTGGTCTCTTTGTGCCCCTGATATGGGATATATTGCAGTTCTAGATAGATTTAAGCAGATAAAACCAAAAATTCTGATCGCACAAGATGGGTATATCTACGGAGGTAAAAAGATTGATCGCAAAGCGATAACTTTCACTATAATGGAAAATTTACCTACCTTGGAGCAAACAATAATTCTACCTGTAGGTGATGATTTACCTAAAGGTGTATTGGATTGGAAAAATTTAATTAAGAATGTGGTGGATCTTGAAACTGAACAAGTTCCTTTTGATCACCCACTATGGATCGTTTACTCTTCTGGCACGACAGGAAATCCCAAACCAATTGTGCATGGTCATGGTGGTGTTTTATTAGTTGCTGCAGCACAATCTTTAAATATGGATTTGACAAGCCAGGATAGATTTTCATGGTTAACTTCATCAGGTTGGATCATGTGGAATGCTCAGTGGATTGCTCTTTCAAGAGGGGCCACTGTGGTTATGTTTGATTTTGCACCTAATTTTCCAGATATGCTAGAAGTTTGGCGATGGGTTGATAAGGAAAGATTAACTTATTTTGGCGCGGGAGCTGCATTCTTTCTGTCTTGCTTAAAAGCTGGGATAGAACCAATTAATAACGTTAATTTAGATAACCTAATGTCTGTAGGATCAACTGGATCTCCATTGAGTTCTGCAGGATATAAGTGGATTTATAAATCTGTAAAAGTGGATGTTTGGCTGGCACCGATTTCTGGTGGAACCGATCTTGCTGCGGCTTTTGTTATGGGGAATCCAATGGATGTAGTCCGAGATGGGGAAATGCAGGCGCGCGCTTTAGGAATTGCTGTTCACTCTTTTAATGAAAAAGGGCAAAAAATAATCAATGAAGTGGGTGAGCTTGTCTGTACTAAGCCCATTCCATCAATGCCTTTATACTTTTGGGGTGATTATGATAATAAACGCCTCATCTCGAGTTATTATGATACTTACCCAGGTGTATGGAGACATGGAGATTGGATAGAATTTACCCCAAAGGGTGGTTCTGTGATTTATGGTCGTTCAGATGCAACTATAAATCGGAAAGGTTTACGTCTAGGATCATCTGAAATTTATCAAGCAGTTGAGGAGCTACGCGAAGTACAAGATAGTCTAGTGGTTGATTTGGAGTTTTTGGGACAAGAAAGTTTTATGATTTTATTTGTTGTTTTAACCAACAAAAAATTCCTTAATGACACTGTGACCAATACCATAAATGAATCAATACGAAGTGGTGTTTCAGCACGCTTTATTCCAAACCAGATTGTCCAAATAGAAGAAGTTCCAAGAACGATGTCAGGGAAAAAGTTAGAGGTACCAATTAAGAGGCTTTTACTTGGTATCGATCCAAGTGAAGTGGTTAATATAGACTCTATGGCTAATCCAAAAAGTTTTGATTGGTTTAAAGCTTTTGCGGATACTTATTTATCTAAAAGGAATGAGGAAAGTAATAACTTATGAAAGTTCCAGCAAACGAATTATTGAAATTAATTGAGTTAGAACAACTCGAAGTTAATTTATTTAGAGGCATTGGAACTGGGGGTGAAACAAGCACGCGAATTTTTGGTGGTCATGTTATAGCTCAAGCACTAGCGGCTGCTTATGGTACAGTAGAGGATCGCTTGTGTCATTCGTTACATGCTTACTTTATTCGACCTGGTGACCCAAGTATTCCTGTTATCTACGAAGTTGATAAAGCACGTGATGGTGGGAGCTTTACGACTAGGCGCATAATAGCAATACAACATGGAAAACAAATCTTTAATATGTCAGCCTCATTTCAAATAAATGAAAAAGGTTGGGAATATCAACATAAAATGCCTAATGTTGATAGGCCAGATGTTCTTAAAGATAGAGCTGATTTGAGAAAAACCATTGTAGAGAAAATCCCTAAAAGATTTCAAAATGATTTTATTAAACCACGACCAATAGAGATTAGAGAAGTACAACCAAGGGATATTTTAAATCCAGAACCTACCTCTGATATTAATCATCTATGGTTTCGAATGCCTGGCTCTAGGGGTTTAAATTTAATTAAGCAACAGTGTCTTCTAGCATATGCTTCTGATATTAATCTTTTAAGTTCATCTCTTCGACCTCATGGATTGACCTGGTTTAAAGGTGGCATAATGACGGCAAGCCTAGATCATGCAATGTGGTTCCATAACCCTACACAATTTAATGAGTGGCATTTGTATACAATGGATAGCCCTTTTACAGGGGGTGCCCGTGGGTTTAGCCGAGGGGCAATTTTTAACGAGAGTGGTTTATTAATAGCAAGTGTTGCACAAGAAGGACTAGTGCGCAAAGTCAATTTAAAAGAGTAAAACTAAGGTTGTACTGTTTATTTTTTCCGCAGTAGAAATCGCTGAACCTTACCACTTGGTGTTTTTGGTAATTCATCAATAAAAGAAATTTCTCTTGGAAAGGCATGTGCTGAAAGTCTTTTTCTAACATAGTTTTGAAGTTCAACTATAAGAGAATCAGATGAAGAGTATCCTTTTTGTAATACTATAAATGCTTTTACAATCTCTGTTCTCTCTGGATCTGGTTTTCCAATAACGGCAGCTTCAGTAACTGCTTGGTGCTCAATTAGAGCACTTTCTACATCAAAAGGTCCAATACGGTAACCACTNGACGTAATTATATCATCACTTCTCCCAACAAAGAAATAATAACCCTCCTTGTCTTTTATCATAGTATCGCCTGATAAATACCAATTATTTTGGATTGGTGATGCGGCTCCATATCCATAACTTTTAAACATAAATAAGGGAGATTTACTTATATTTATTGCTAAATTTCCAGGTTCACCTGGTGGTAACGGATTATTGTCTTTATCAAGAATGTCAACTGCCATCCCTGGCATAGGCAATCCTGCTGATCCCTTTTTTTGTTTGTGTTTTAGGCCGTGATGGTTAGCTAGGGTCATCCCAAATTCACTTTGACCGTAATGATCACATAAAGGAGTTTCCAATTCTTTTTCTGCCCATCTTGAAAGTTCGGGATTTAGTGGTTCACCGGCACTACTAGCAACGCGCAGTCGTCCTTTGAGTTTTAATTTTAGTTCCTTATCGGAACTCATTAATAAACGATAGACTGTAGGCGCTGCAGCAAGATTATTGATATTAAGTTTTTCTATCACTGAGAGAGTTGACTCAGTAGTAAAGCCCCCTTCATACATTGTGGTTGTTGCTCCCATTAATAAAGGACCAATAACTGCATATAACAAACCGTAAGCCCATCCAGGATCTGCCATACACCAATAAGAATCATTTTTACTAAGACCAATCCCATAAATCATATAAGCTGCAATAGCGGTAAGCATTTCATTTGGATAAACAACTCCCTTTGGGTTACCTGTTGTTCCAGACGTGAATAATGTCGTAAAGGGATCCTTTCTTGTCAAAGAGACTATTTTTAAATCTGTTTTTTGTTTTATTAATTTTTTATCAAACTTCTTTTCACTGTTGTTTGATCGGTCAATTTCGATAATAATTGGACAGTTTGGTAAGTTATCAAGCTTTGACTTATTCATAGAATCTGTAAGAATTATTTTAGCGTTACTACCAGTTTTTTTTGATATTCGGGTCTCAATTGCTTTTGGACCAAATGCGGTAAATAGGGGTTGATAGACTGCACCGATACGCCATGTNCCAACTATTGCAACTAAAAGTTCGGGTATTCGAGGCAAGAGGCCAGCAACGACATCGCCATTTTCAATNCCTTTTTGTATGAGAATATTGGCAAATTGCTTTGATTTAATTTCTAAATCGCTATAGCTCAATTTTTCAAATTTCCCTTTAGAGCTAATCCAATTTAAGGCAATTTTATTTGAATCTACCCAACGGTCACAACATTCATATGCAGCATTCCAGTCATGCTCTTTTCCTGAAAAAACACTATTTTCAAATTCTTTAAGGTCAAAGGTATCAAAAATTTTTTGGTATTCTAGCATTGAGATCCCAATTATTTGTTGTTTAACCCACGCACTCATTAAGTAGTAAACTTGGTTTGAATCAAATTGTCTACTTATCTTCACTGCTTTTAATTAACTAGGGCTTTATGAGGAGTCATTTCCATAAAATACTTCAATGAAAGCGGCAGCAACAATACCTATTGCGCCCATCCATTGAATAAGTACCATCGTCTCTTCTGGAACTAAAATTGAAGCACTTATAATTGCTACTATTACCTCTGACATCATGAGGATTCCAACGCGACCTGGGAATAATATAGTTGATATTTTAAACACAACCATAAATGCTGGTGCTAGAATAAATATTGACCAAATTGCTGCAGTAGGAAAGGCCACCTTGATTGCGGTGATGCTGGGAAACGGATCCATATAGAATAGTATTGCAAAAAGAACTGATATAACTGTTGTTGACATATATACAAATGTTGAAATTGATAGAATGTGAGTATACGAATATTTTTTGAGCGTAGATCCACCAATTGCCCAACAAATACCTGATAAAACTGCAAATAAGTCACCTATATTTAATGGGTTTTCCATGGGATTTGCCTGAGATAACAGCAGAAATAATCCTAAAAGCCCAATACCAATTGAAACAATTCTTGCCCTAGTGAAATTTTCATTTAACCATATTACACCAATCGCTGTGGCCCAAATTGGTGATAGATAAAACAATAAGGTAGCTCTAATTATAGTGGTTTCAATCAAGCCATACGCATAGAATGAAAACGCAGAACCTATCATAAGTGAGGCAAAACTAGTGGTCTTAAAATTACCAAACAACTTTTTATAATTAAATATAAAAAGTGGAAATAAGATAAATAATGGACATGCATTAAGCATAACGACAGCCCAAGATCCAGATATACCTACGCCCTCTATGGCTCGTAAGGGAATCCAATATACCCCCCATGCGGCGGAGCTTATAAAAATTAAAAGGCTTAAGGTGTTAACAGAATACTGCCGAGAGAACATTTAATTTTACCAATTTTGGTTTGAATAATGATCGACATCACTTTTTGAAATTTCATTAAACCAAGTGACAGGATCTGACATTGAATTATTTCCAGTTAAGTATTCATTAATTATTTTTTTCATTTGTTTTTTACCAAATGAAGGTTCATGTCCAGCATGAATTATTTCAGCGTCTAATTTTTGAAGTCTTTCCAAGGTTTTACGATATACTTGTTTATCAGAATGCGGATGAGTATCTAATAATTCGCCATTATAAATGGCATCACCCGAAAATAGAATTTTCTTTTTAACATCATATAGGCCAATGGAGCCGGGGGAATGGCCTGGCAAATGTAATATTTGAAATGCTTTGTCTCCAAGATCTACGATATCTCCTTCATCAAGATATCCAGTAAGGGGTGCAGGTTTTACACTAAAAGTTTGAGTGGAAAAATTAGGATGTTCTTTGGGGTTAACAATTTCTATTTTGGTCCAACCCCCTTGATACATTGTTTCGGCACGACCACCTGAGGCAAATGCTTCTGATTCAGCTCTATGACCTAAACGACAAGAAAATTCATGCATACTTCCTGAATGATCAAAGTGAGAATGGGTTCCAATTGCTTTGATAGGCCGATCCGTTTCCTTCAAAACCCACTCTTTTAAAGGGTTTAACCCCATACCTGTATCTATGATAAGATCGTAATCGCGTCCCTTAACATGCCAAATATTGCAACGCATAAAATTTGCTACTCCAGTTTCCTGAATGCAACTTATATCTTCATTAATTTTTATATTCACTAAGCCCACTACCATAAGGCTCCAGCATTTATTTGTATGTCTTCGTTTGTAAGGGCAGGACAGTTCTCTCCACACGCAAATGCAATTAAAGCAGCAATCTCGCTAGGTTGCACAAGACGGTTTTGGGGGTTTGTTTTCTTTAGATCTTCTTTGGCTTTATCAGGAGTTATATCATTTTTTTTGGAATGCCGAATAGCAGCATTATTCATCATTGGAGTTTCAACCCATGTAGGGCTTACAGAAATACAAGAGATATTGTATGGAGCACCTTCAAGTGCTGTGACCTTACTTAATCCAATTAGCCCAGCTTTTGAAGCGCAGTATCCAGCATATCCTGCTGCACCAACTTTACCAGCAGTTGATGCGATATTTACAATTCTACCAAACTTTTTATTAATCATCCCTGGCAGTAGCTCTTTGGTCATTAGAAATGGTCCTGTCAAATTAACATCTAATTGATCATGCCAATGTTCAGTATTATCATCTTTGATTTGGGCTTCTCTGTATATTCCAGCAGCATTTACTAAAATGCTTGGGTCTCCAATATTCTTTTTAATCTGGCTCGTAAATTCTTTTACAGATTTTTCATCTCCTACATCTAGGTGGAAGAAAAAACTATTTTTACCCAATATTTTTTGAACAGACTCAAATTGCTTACCTCTGCATCTGCGGGATCCAATTATTATTTTATGCCCAGATTTCTGCAGAGCCTTTGCACTTTCAAGGCCAATTCCAGTTAGACCACCTGTTACAACGGCAATTCTTTCTGTCATGTCATCGCATGTTGCACTAAGCGGTGGAAGTGATGAAGTGCATGCTCACCCCTACCAGATCTATTTGGATCAACAATTAGTGGGCCCTGATCATATCCTTTTGATTTCAAACCACGTTGAACACTCTCACATAAAGAAATATCTTCTGGCACTAAAATATTGGCAGCATATTTTTGACGGCCTTCATGAAAATTTCCTGATACTGATATTGAATGACCCTCAAATAGACATTTATCTATTGCTGTTGGCCGAACGATCGCAAAATTTAGGACCTCTGCTCCAGGTAATATATTTATTGTTGTATTAGGCCATAAGAACCAAAATGCAGATTTTTTAAATGGATCGTTTGGCTTTAATTTATATGCAGTATTATTATCGTTTATATCTTCTCCTAATTGCCTCGCCCAAAGCCCAAAAGTGTCGTGTTTATAAGTATTCATAGAGATCATATCACAGAAATCTTTGTGTGCATGTTCGCAATGATAACACTCAACATAATTATCAACGACTACTTTCCAGCCTGCATTGATGTTGGTCATGCCTATATCATCTGCTAGGAATTTCGAATGGGTGTCCAATTTGTTAACAAATGGAGCGCGTACTCTGATATCTTTTTCAAGGTCTCCTGCAATGTCTGAAAGTGGAGTAGCATTAGGATCTAGGTTGACAAAAGCGCTATCTAAAAACATCTCTAATTTTACAGATTTTAGAGAAAAATCTTTTTTGTTGAAACCAGGCCTATTTTCAGACCTCGGCGCTCCTCTTAATTGACCAGATTTTTCAAAAGCCCATGCGTGGTAAGGACAAACAATAGCTCTTGCAACGTTTCCTGATCCCTCTGGTAATAATTCATGTGCCCTATGTTGGCAGACATTATAAAAGGCGCGTAATTTATTATCATCACCCATGATAACAAAAATATGTTGGTCACAAATTCTTAGAGTTATGTAGTCACCAGGTTCTGAAAACAAACTTTTATGAGCAACGTACTGCCAGGTTTTATAAAAGATTTTTTCTTTTTCTAATTCATAAATCTCCATATCTGTATACATATATGATGGCAGTGTGAAAGATTCCTCAGGTATTTCTGACAATGGTTTAGGATACGAATAAAGCGAGTTATTTTTGCTTGGCATGATTTTCTCCTAGCTAATGATAAAAGTTAAAATTTAATTATATTTAAAAACTCTTTTTCTATTTCTAAAGATTCCCAGTTTAGGTCACATCTTATTAGTATATTCTTAAAAGCCAAATGTTATCCATTTTAACTTCTGGCATTCATCGCTTTCATAATTATTGATCGGTCGATCTCTCCAAGTATCTCTCCACTATTACTACAGGTGACAGGCAGAGCAATATCTGTATCTGCACAAATATCGATAAGACTATCAATTTTTGCAGTATCTAGAATCGCCTCAAAACCTTTTGGAATTGATTTTTGTTTAGTGCTGCGCATTACTTTACCTGCTGAAAGTACCTTGTACCTTGGCACATCTTCAGTAAAATCACGCACATATTTATCTACGGGGTTTGCTACAATTTCTTCAGGCGTTCCTACTTGGCTAATTTGACCATCTTTCATTATGGCGATTTTATCTCCCATCTTAATTGCTTCTAAGAAGTCATGAGTGATAAATATAAGTGTTTTTTGTAATTTGCTTTGCAATTCAAGCAGCTCATCCTGCATTTCACGTCTAATTAAGGGATCAAGGGCTGAAAAAGGTTCATCGAAAATCAATATTTCTGGATCTACTGCCATCGCTCTTGCCAAGCCAACGCGCTGCTGCATTCCCCCAGAAAGTTCTCGTGGATACATTTGATCCCAACCCTCAAGTCCAACTAAATTTAGGATTTCCATTGCTTTCTCAGTGCGTTCTAATTTGCCCACCCCTCTAACTTCCAACCCATAAGAAATATTGTCGATCACTCTGCGGTGTGGGAACAGACCAAAATGTTGAAAAACCATTGCCATTTTGTGTCGACGCAAATTACGGAGCTCTTTTTTATCCATTTTTGTGACGTCTTGGCCATCAATAACCACCTGTCCCCCGGTTGGTTCTATTAATCTTGAGATACATCTAACAAGAGTTGATTTACCTGAGCCAGACAAACCCATTACCACAAAACATTCACCCTTTTTTACTTCGAACGAAACATCCTTAACCGCAACAACGTGTCCAGTCTCACTTTGAATTTCAGCGCGACTTTTGGAACGATCGTGGTTCTCTAATACACGTTTGGGATTACTTCCAAATATTTTCCATACATCTTTACAAATTAATTTAACTTCTGACATATTATGTTTCCTCTATGTTATGTGTATTTAAGTTTTATAATTACCTAAGGGCAAGTGCAAAAAACTCTTTTATTACTTTACAAACTGGTTTTTTAGTTAAAATCTATGGCTGAATTGATGTTGGGGAATACTGTGAGTGAATTGTCTTCTAGTTTTAGGGAAAGTAGCCCACTATCGTTTGGTGGTGTTGATTATTCTATACCTATTTATATCATTTTGGGTCTTTTGGTATCTGTGTTGGTTTGGTTTATATTTGGCTTTCAATATGTTTTTCCAGAATCAATATCCGAAAAATATGATTTTGTACTGATGATCAATAACGGAGAGTCTTGGCTCCACACACATGCCAAATCATACACGCGTGCTGCATCCAATTTTGTTGGATATTATCTAGAACAATTAGAAATGTTTCTTTGGTTCAAGCCTTGGCCAGTGGTAACTTTGGCTCTTGTGTTACCAGCACTACATTACGGTGGATTAAGATTGGCCTTATTTACTTTATTTGGAATCCTGTTTTGGGGGATGATGGATATGTGGGATCCTGCCATGTCTACGTTAGCATTAATGGGTATCTCTGTGTTATTTTCAGGTGTTTTGGGTATTATTTTGGGTATTTTTTGTTCTCAAAATGACGTTTTAGAGGCAAGTGTCCGCCCAATTCTTGATACGATGCAAACAATGCCTTCATTTGTGTATTTATTACCGGCAATTGTTTTTTTTGGTATTGGGGGACCTCCCGCAGCAATGGCGATAATTATTTATGCGATGCCACCAGTAGTGAGACTTACAAATCTGGGGATACGACAAGTTCCAGCTACCACTATAGAAGTTGCTGAAAGCTTTGGATCCACAAGATTACAAATATTATTTAAAATTCAAATTCCACAAGCTTTGCCTTCAATAATGTTAGGTATAAATCAAACAATCATGATGGCTTTAGGTCTGGCTGTTTTGGCTGTTTTTATAGGTGCTGGGGGACTTGGTGAGGAGGTTTATAAAGCCTTGAAAAGACTTAAGGTTGGATGGTCAGTTGAGGGGGGTATTTGCATTGTCTTTATGGCTATAATATTTGACAGGTTATCTCTGGCAATGAGTAAGCCTAAAGATAGTGATATGTTGAAAGATAATACAGAAATGATGTTTCGGCTTTTGCCACAACGATTAGCCCGTAATGGGATTGCTATTGCATTTGAGAAATCTATTGATTTGATCTGGAGATCAATTGGGGTCTTGGGTAATTTACTTACTTTTTCTTTAGCTCTTATTTTAGAAAGAATAATCAATTTATTTAATAAGAATTTAGCATTATCTGTCAAGATTTGGGTGCGGAATTCTAGTTTTTTAATAACAAGCGTAATTGTTATACTCTGCGTCATAGCATGGGATTCATGGATATTAGAAATTGGATACTTTCCCAAGGATTGGCAGTTTACAATTCGCAAACCAATAGACGAGGCAGTTCATTACTTGACTGTAAATCCAAATTTTTATGCTTTTACAACTTGGTTAAAAGAAAGCATATTTTTTTACATTTTAAACCCACTGGAGAGTTTCTTCACAGGGCTACCTTGGTTTTATGTCTTAGCGGGTTTTTTTGTAATTTCTTATTTCTCAGCGGGTAAGTGGTTTGCGCTTATAGCATTTGGCTTGTTGTTTTTCACAGGATTATCCGGCGTTTGGGAGTTAACAATGGAAACTCTTGCTGCAATATTGGCTTCGGTTGCTGTATGTATAATTATAGGATTACCTCTTGGTATTTTGGCGGCTTATAACAAAACTGTTGATCAAGTGCTTAGACCTATTCTTGACACGATGCAGACGATGCCTGCATTTGTTTATTTGATACCAGTGTTGTACTTTTTTGGAGGTAACCGAGTAACGGCTGTAATAGCAACAGTCATTTATGCACTTCCACCGATGGTCAGAATGACAAATCTGGGTTTAAGAGAGTTACCCACACAAATCAATGAAGTTTCAGATTCATTTGGCTCTACAGAAGTTCAAAGTTTGATCAAGGTTAAATTGCCCATGGCATCGCCATCTATAATGCTTGGGGTAAACCAAGCGGTAATAATGGCCTTGGCGATGCAAGTTATTACACCGTTAATAGCGGGCGAAGGTTTGGGTAAGGAAGTCTTTAGAGCGATGGAAACAGCTGATACTGGGCGGGGTTTGATTGCAGGTATAGGAATTGTTTTGTTAGCTATTTTACTAGACAGATTAACTCAAGCGTGGACTGCTAATCAGCGTAAAGCATTGGGATTATAGGGAGCTAATATGACAGTATACTTGATTTTAAGTTATTAATTGTGTACTCACGATTAGCTGGGAGATTAAAAAATTACAACAACAACAAAAGGGAGAAAAACTAATGAGTTTAAAAACTAGAATAGCAACTGCTATGGTTGCAGGTCTTGTTGCAGTAGGTTTTGCTGGATCAGCCTCTTCAGGCGGAATGCTTAAAGTTCCTGTTCCAGACTGGACTGGTGGTGCAGTTACCTGTGAAGTGTATCATTATATTTTAGAAAATGAGATGGGATATAAAGTAAAACGTATTACTATGCCGTCTGGACCAGGTGTTGCTGAAGGTGAGCGCGCTGGTGATCTAGATTTTCATTGCGAAAGCTGGCCATCTTACTCAACCACAAATGATATATATATCAAAGAATGGGGTGGTGATGGTAGCATAATTAAACTTGGTGATGTTGGGGTCATTGGAACAAGTAGTTACTATATTCCAACCTATCTTCTTCAAGCAAATGGTGGACCTATCACAAATAATCCTAAAATAGCTGATATGAATGATCACGTTGATCTATTTAAAGGGATGGATACTGGAGATAAAGGTCGACTATTAGGATGCCCTACACCTGCTTGGGAATGTAGTGACCAGGAACGTTTAGATGCTTTAGGCATTAACTTCAAAGCAATAGAACTAGGTTCTGGAACGGCTCACTGGGCAGAATTAAAAGCAGCATGTGAAAGAAAAGAACCATTCATAGCTTATGCTTGGACACCACATTGGATTTTTGCTGTATGTGATATGGTTGCTGTTGAATTGCCAGCATTTGATGACAATAAGACTTGGCCTGCGACAGGTTGGGATGTTGACATAACATATAATGCTGGCCGTCCAGGAATGGAAACAGAGCATCCAAAAGTTGTTCAATTACTTAGAACTGCAAAATTAACAAATGAACAGCAATCAGGTATGATAAAAGCTGTTGATATTGATGGTGGAGATCTTGAAGAAGTTGTGGCTGCATGGATGGAAGAAAACCGTGATGTTTGGTCTTCATGGGTTCCTGATTGATCTAACTTAACATAAATTAATTTTGGGCTCCTTTTAAGGGGCCCATTTTTTGATTGAGCTAAAAAATGGGTCGTAATAATAGCAAAGAATTTATGGGAATAATTTTTATTATCTTAGCTTCATTAAGTGTAGCGTTATTACCTAATTCTGCTAAATTTGCCTTTTCTGATGGGGCTGGAATGATGACCTTGCTAATGACAAGGGGTGTAATCGGTTTGTTTTTGCTTACCAGTTTACTGATAATAACGCGTAGTTCATTTTTCTTACCAAAATCCTTTATAATTATTTCTATTGTTAATGCTATTTTAGCTCTGGGAATGATTGTAGCATTATATTTGGCAATTCTGTATATCGATATTAGTCTATCAATTCTAATTCTGTGCCTATTTCCTGTCGTTATTGCTATAATATATCATTTACGAGGTGTGGAATTTGTTAGTATAATACAATGGACTTGCATAGCCCTCGTTTTAGTTGGTTTGGCTTTATTAATTCTAAATGATAAGTCTACGATTAGCTTCCTTGGTATTTTTTTTAGTGTTCTAGGTATGATTTGNGCAGTTATTACGACTTTCTTGTCAAATAAGCTTATAAATGAAATAGGTGCCTTAACTACNACGTTTTATTTGACTCTTTGGGGCTTCTTGATTTTGTTGNTAGTGCTTTTATTCACAAATGATTTTTCTCCACCTCAAACAAATTTAGGTTGGGTTGCAATTGTAATTAATGGGATGTTTAATATAGGGGCATGGGCTTTCTTTTTTGCTGGTATGCAAAGAATTGGTGCTACTAGGGCCTCAATGTTAACTTCAGTTGATCCTATTTTCGCGGCGATTATTGCTTATTTTCTTTTTGACCAATTTTTTTCTTCAATCCAATGGGTTGGCTTTTTCCTGGTTATCATTTCCTTATTTGGATTTGAATACTTTAAGGAAAAGATCTAATAATCTTGAGCAATACTATCCATCATTTTGACCATANCCACAGAATAATCCAAATCCATTGCATCTTTATTCTGCAAAACAGAAAAGAATGATATAGAAATACCTGTATCTAAATTAGCTAACATAAATTGACCCCCATAACCTCCATGACCCAACCAAACCCCATTAGTCATGGTTTGATTGGAGTAATTATAAAAGTCTTTTGGTGGAAGGTTCTTTAGCCCAGGATTTTTTCTTGTGTTTTCAATATAATCTTTATCTCCCACTGCTTTCCCATTTACGCCCATTCCATATCTGCAAAAAAGCTGCCCAAAACGCGCTAAGTCTCTAGCACAAAGATTGACACCTCCATCCACAACTGGAAACCCTGCTCTATCGGTGTGCATGTGCCAATTCCCTTCAATTCCGATGGCTTCAACAATACTAATCATCCAATCCCGTAAGCTACGTTTACTAATCCGTTCTGCCACCCAAGCTAATACATCTGTATTAGCAGATTTGTAATCTGCATATCCGGTCATGTTTTCTAGAGAATCCCCAACTTGCTGTATTGAGCATAAAAATTCTTTTTGGGTTACTTCAGGAATTTGATCTGATGGTAAACGCCAGCCAAGAGTTGTTTCATGTATAAAGCTACTTGCAAAAGGATCGCTGTAATCTTCTGTGTAGTTGTTAGCTAAATTCATGTTTAATACTTGCTGTACTGTAGCGTTGGCGTAACCTGTTCCTATTTCTGGAATGTAATCTTTTATTTGTTTTTTTGGATCTAGTATTCCATTAGATATAAGTTCACCACAAATTAAGTTAAGCGTCATTTTACTAATCGACATAATTGTATGTGGATGAGTATGATGAAAATCATCAGCGTAGGCTTCGAATATTAATTCCTGATTTTTTAATACAACCATCCCTGAAAAATGTTTAGTTTCAATCAGTTTTTTTACATCAGGGCGACTTCCAATACTGGCATCAATATTGGTATCAAGATGTAGTATTTCAGCAGCTCTGAAAGATACTGAGTAACGAGGAATTCTATATAAATTATGGTATCCGTGTCTTCTAGTTTGTGGTTGATTCCACCTCGCCTTATTATCATGAGTAACGTTAAGATCTGGATTGGGGTAACTAATAATCTGTTTTAGTTTTGCCATAATTTTTTCCTTATTTGCAAGATATGGGTTGCGTTCAAGCTTGCATTAAATTCACTGTTTTATTAATATACATTTCTTGATTATTGAACTTTAAGCAATATTTTTTTGCTGTTTATTTGATAATCTTAAATTTAATTTCCGGGAAATATTTGACCAAATTAGTTATTAGAGTCAATTTATTTGCACCTGAGTACAAGTCAAAGTATATGGTTACTTGATTTAAATGTTTAAACGGGTTGGCTAGGCCTTATTATGTAAAGATACATCATGACTGATAAAATAAAATCAAATGTAATGTGGGGTGGCCGATTTGAAGATGGCCCAGATGCGCTAATGGAAAGAATTAATGCTTCAATTAATTTTGATAAGCGTCTTTATGCTCAGGATATTGAAGGGTCTCGTGTTCATTCGATAATGTTGGCCAGGCAGGGGATTATTGATAAAAAAGAAGCTGATTTAATTTGTGAAGGTTTATCAAAAATACTGCTTGAAATTGAATCGGGGGAGTTTGAGTTTAAAGAGTCTTTAGAAGATATTCACATGAATATTGAATCCCGTCTTGCCGAAATTATAGGTGATGTGGCAGGCAAGCTTCATACAGCCAGATCTAGAAATGATCAGGTGGCTTTAGATTTCAGAATGTGGACGCGTCAACAAATTGATTTATGTGTAAAAGGATTACATGAAATAATTGAAGCGTTTATTAATCAAGCCGAACATTATGGTGATTTAATAATGCCGGGCTTTACACATTTACAAGTTGCTCAACCAGTGACTTGGGGCCACCATATGATGGCGTATGTGGAAATGTTTGGACGTGATTTAGAACGATTTCATGATGCGCGAAAAAGAATGAATGAATGCCCCTTAGGTGCCGCTGCGTTAGCAGGGACCTCTTTCCCTATCGATCGTTATTATACGTCTGATAATCTTGGATTTGATAGACCCACAGCAAACTCTCTGGATAGTACCTCTGATAGAGATTTTGCTTTAGAATTTTTGTCCGCCTCTGCGATTTGTGCTACACATCTAAGTAGGTTTTCTGAAGAATTAGTAATTTGGTCATCTTCACAATTTGGATTTGTTAATATTTCGGAAAGATTCTCAAGTGGTTCCTCTATAATGCCTCAAAAGAAAAACCCTGATGCTGCTGAGTTGATTAGGGCCAAGGGTTCTCGTATCAACGGATCGTTAATTGCACTTTTAACTACTATGAAAGGTTTGCCCCTTACATACTCAAAAGATATGCAAGAAGATAAGGAGCAAGTTTTTGATGCTGCTGATACTTTGTTGTTATCTTTGGCCGCAATGAGTGGAATGCTAAGAGAATTAACTCCTAACAAAGAAATCTTGGAAAATGCAGCATCAAAAGGGTTTTCTACAGCAACTGACTTAGCAGATTGGTTGGTTAAAAATATAAACATACCTTTTCGTGAGGCCCATAAAATCACTGGTCAAATAGTAAAGATAGCTGAAAGAAACGGATGTGATTTGAGTGACCTTAGTTTAGGTGAGCTGCAAGAAGTTAATCAATTCATCAATAAAGGTATTTACTCAGTCTTAGGTATAAAAAACTCGGTTAAATCACGTGACAGTTATGGGGGAACATCACCAAAAGAAGTAAAAAAACAAATAGTGAATTGGAAAAAGAAGATGTCAAAATGAGATTGATTAAATTATCATTTATAATTTGCTTTACTGTGCTGGTATCCTGTGGTGTTGCAGGAGATCCAACCAGACCAGAGAGTATAAAAAAAATTAGTAATTAGGTATTGGCTCTAGTTTCAAAAACTACAATCGAAATTAGTTTTTTTACTAATCTATTCTTTTATAAAATAATAACAAATTAAACTTCGTAATCTCATATGGTGCCTTGGGTTTAAATTGTTTTACAAGTGGGTTAAATTTAGTTGTTATCGATTTTGATAAGAACTTTTGGAAAGAGTCTAATGGATAATTTTAATTATAAAGTTGACCAACTCCATGTAGAGGATGTTGCGATTAGTGATATTGCTTCATCGGTTGGCACCCCGTTTTATGTATACTCCCAATCTTCTATTGAGGAAAATTATAGAGATTTCGAAAATGCCATGTCTGGTACAAAATGCCTTATTTGTTACGCAATGAAGGCTAATTCAAATCAAGCAGTGTTAAAAATTCTTGGTAATTTAGGTGCTGGAATGGATGTCGTGTCGGGTGGTGAATATTTGCGAGCTAAAGCTGCTGGCATTCCAAGTGACCGTATTGTGTTTTCTGGTGTTGGTAAAACACGCGACGAAATAAGTTTGGCTATAAAAGGGGGAATACGACAATTTAATGTTGAGAGCGAACCCGAATTAATTGAAATTTCAAAAGTAGCATCAGAACTTGGTGTTGAAGTACCTATAACTATAAGAATTAACCCAGATGTTGATGCTAAAACTCACTCTAAAATTTCAACGGGAAAATCTGAAAATAAATTTGGCATTCCAATTGTTAGTGCTAGAAAAACTTATGCTTTTGCTGCGTCCCTAAAAGGAATAAGAATTATTGGAATTGATGTTCATATAGGTAGTCAATTAACTGATTTAACGCCATATAAAGATGCTTTCACCAAGATACGTCAGTTGACAGAAGAGCTGAGGGTGGATGGGCATAATATTTTTAGGTTAGATTTGGGTGGTGGTTTAGGAATATCTTATGAGAGTTCTAACAATAATATCCCGTCACCAGATGATTATGGTTGCTTGATTAAAGAAATCTTTGATGGGCTGGATTGTGAGTTGGAGCTGGAGCCAGGGCGTTGGATTGTGGGTAATGCTGGTTTAATGATTAGTTCGGTAATTTATCCTAAAGAAGGTGAAGGGAGAAATTTTCTAATAATTGATGCAGCAATGAATGATTTGTTGAGGCCAGCGTTATATGACGCTTATCACGATTTAATGCCTGTTAATAAACCATCTGATGGCATCGTATTAGAAAGATATGATATCGTTGGGCCTGTATGTGAAACAGGTGATACTTTTGCTATGCAACGGGCAATTCCCAATATGGCACCAGGTGAATTATTGGCGTTTAGATCTGCTGGAGCTTATGGTGCAGTTATGGCATCAGAATATAATTCAAGGCCACTAATTCCAGAAGTTTTAGTAAGTGGAAATAAATTTGAAGTGATTAGAGCTCGTCCTAGTATCCAAGATATTATTAGTAGAGATAATCTTCCTGATTGGTTGTAAGATTACTTGGCTTGTACTTCTGTGTGACGTGGGCAGGTTATCATGTGGTTATTTACCAATCCAGCAGCTTCCATGAATGCGTAAACGATTGTTGGCCCGCAGTAGCGATATCCAAGCTTCTTGAGNTCTTTGGATATTTGTTCAGACAAATTGGTTGAGTTTGGAATTTCAGATTGCGTTTGCACCTTTGACTGAAGNGTTTNATGATTTGTGTATTTCCAAAAAAAATTATTAAACCCTTGGTCTTTCTCAATATCTAAAAAAATTTTTGCATTTTGGACTGTGGCTTCTATTTTTCCTCTGTGCCTAATAATATCTTTATTCTGAAGTAGAGTAGTGATTTTTAATTCATCATATGTGGCAACAATCTCAGGTTGAAAGTTATTAAATGCTTTTCTAAATGATTCTCGTTTTTTAAGGATGGTTATCCAACTTAGACCAGCTTGGAATCCCTCCAAAGTTAGTTTCTCCCAAAGCATTTTACTATCATATTCTGGAACACCCCATTCAGTATCGTGATACTGTATATATAAGGCATCATCACCGGGCCAAGGACATCTTTCTTCCATAATATTCTTCTCTAGCACTTCATTTTGAAAATATATTTATGTTATAGTTTCTGTTATTATTAAATGTCAAAAATACAAAAAGATCTATTTAGGAATTTATTTGAAAACTAATGTTGTAAATATCTATCAAACTAGGCTACTAAGAAATTTTAAGTCTAAAAAAATAGGTATTGCGCAATATAATTATATAAATTATGTTTTGGTAGACATAAAATTACTATTAGAATCATTTTGTAAGTTTTACCCAAATTATATTACTTACATGAAGAGGACTAATTTATGACTAATATTGTTATTGCATCCGCAGCTCGAACAGCAGTTGGTAGTTTTGGTGGTTCATTCGCCAATACACCTGCTCATAATTTGGGCTCTGCGGTATTAAAGGAGGTTGTTGAAAGATCTGGTATTGATAAGTCAGAGGTTTCAGAAACCATAATGGGCCAGGTTTTGGCAGCTGGGCAAGGTCAAAACCCTGCACGTCAAGCACATATCAATGCAGGGTTACCAATTAAAAGTGCTGCATGGGGTATCAATCAAGTTTGTGGATCAGGATTGCGAGCTGTTGCGATTGCCGCACAACATATCCAGCTGGAAGATGCTTCTATCGTTATTGCTGGTGGTCAAGAAAGTATGTCGTTAAGCCCTCATGTGGCATTAATGCGTTTAGGTCAAAAGATGGGTGATATGGCTTTTGTGGACTCTATGATCAAGGACGGACTTTGGGACGCATTTAATGGTTATCATA